>Ga0007809_10000622_pt1 | contig 14934 bp, 24 predicted proteins | sample CryBogCBE02Aug07_FD_60383 | JGI IMG/M metagenome (GOLD analysis project Ga0007809, IMG submission 60383) | Freshwater microbial communities from Crystal Bog, Wisconsin, USA - CBE02Aug07 | ecosystem: Environmental > Aquatic > Freshwater > Lake | place: Crystal Bog, Wisconsin, USA | collected...
GCATTGAGCCTTCAGCAAGGCTTCAAACAGGGCTACAGCGCGTTCTTTGGTCTTGGGGTAGGCAAAGACATACATCCCCTTCAAAAACCGCAGGTCAAGGCGATCTATGGCTTTCTCGTCATAGATTGTGATCTCAGGTGAGTGCTCCTCCTCAACCCAGTTGGGTAGGTAGGGTTCGTCGTAGATAAACGCTAGGGATGGATGGATGCCGCGCTTACGCATGTCGATCAGATGTTGATGTCCCTTCATATCGCCCCCACAAAGATATTTTTCTTCTCTGGAACAGAAACCTCGTCTTCCCATCGTCTGTTGTTCAGCCAGGTGGAAGGATTAGGAATAAATTTTCCGTTTTCTCTAGTCCATTGGTCTGATCTACACTGAGCCTCCAGTCCAACAAGCATGGTATTAAAAAGTTGTTGATCAGGATTGATCTTCTTAAAAGATGCTTGCGCTTTAACTTTATCTGTTTTTTTAGGATAAGTAATCCAGAACATATCAAAAAAGGTATTACTCTGGTTACTGGTTACTAGTTCTTGGTTATTGGTTAGTGGTTTATGGTTAGGTGGAGCTTCGTGCACGGTTCGTGTACGCTTCGTTCCTTTTTCTCTACGCTTCGCTTCTCTCTCCATAGCGATCCGTTTATTTATTACGGAGTTGTTATGGTAATTTTCAAGCTCTTCACGTATTCTGTTCTGGACGTACTTATCGCCCTCAAGTAAGAAAAACTTCTTAAGAACAAACTCAACAGCCTCAATTTCCTGTTGATTTGATGCCCACGTCCATTCAATCGCTTGATCTAGCGTGGGGAACTGTTCACGGTCATAACACGCATCGAGAAGAAGCGTGTACGCTCCGTGCTGTAGCATGGTCAAACGACCCGCTTTTTTGGCATAGTCGCCAATATTTTTTTTGTAGTAGTGCATTTGCCCCAACCTTGTAAAACCCCACCTTGAAGGAAACCTCGGCAGGAGAGGTGGGTTCTCTTTTCGGTCTGCTCATGACTTCAGACCTAGCCGTGTTTCGCAAATCATATCACGAAAATATATCAGATCTCAATTCTTTTCTTGTGACTAACCCTTGGGTCGCCTCTTCTATCTTGATAGACAGCGTAGGAGAGGGCTTACGGTGCCCGTGGATGAGCAAAGATAGCCAGGTGGCAGTTACCCCTAGGTATTCAGCCATCTCGACTATAGCGCCTTTTGGCTCGTCTTTAAAGTATTGCTGTAAATTCACATTGCACCTGCGTGTGTAAAAAATTGTTGTTCTGCTTTCTTTCTAGCCTCAATTGCTTTTTCTTTTGCTTCAAAATAACCAAGGTGAAATATTTTTTTATTATGTCCAATTTTTGCTTGCCATTTGTTCGTCGGTTTATACCAATAAACACCAATATGTCCACTTGTGTTATTTTTACCAATAAACAAATTTTCTCTATTCTGTTTACGAGTCGCTTCACGTAAATTTTTAATTCTGTTGTCATCAGTTTGATGATTAATATGATCAATCATATTCAACGGAAATGAACCATGCACATAAAACCAAGCCAAACGATGTGCATGATACATAATCCCATCAACCATGATTTGCCTGTATCTGTTAGTTTTAGATGAACCAGCAACAGACCCAACTTTTGCCTTTCCCGCTCTGTCAATCTTCCAAATAAAAAATCCAGTTTCTGGGTTGTAATCCAAAACTTCTTTTAATCTACTTTGTGTCAATGTCATTTACCTGCCTCTTTATCATTCTTATTGTTTCTTCAAAAGCGAACTGTACCACCTCGTCCAACATCCTATCAAAATCCCAGTCACTGATTACCGTACAGTAGGCTGACAGTGGTGTAGCTTCATAATTCCTTTGGTCAAACTTGTTGTACAACTCGCCGTTACCCGCAATCAAATCTATCCTTGACCCGTATTTTTCAATCAAGTCCATCTGTTGAATGCGATCTTTTATTTTTTTATACTTCATTCTTGTCCCCCTTATCCCTCGTAGCTCCAAACATGCACATAAAGCAACACCAAGGAGATATGTAGTACATACACAGACCTATCGTGATTACCAAGATAGCGTTGTAGATATACATGCAAATGGTTTCGACAGAGTAGTCAGTAAAGATTATTTCTTCTTTAGTCATTGTGGTCTTACCTGATTGAGCAACATCTCTTGTGCAAGTGTCGCATAGCCAATGGCTTCAGCCATATTGCAATTAACTGAATAGGTGTTGTAAGCACCTGACTGATCGCTAAAAATAATCACAACTTTGGATTCGGGAAGCATTTCCGATTTCCATTCATCCATGTACTCTAAAGCGCTATCCCCAACAGTCGCCATTCCTTCTCTTAGTGCAATTATTTTATTCATTCTTGTCCCCTTGCTCGGATTCGATCACGAAATTCAAAATATTGAGGAGGTATCAATTCAGCACACTTCTCACGTTCGTCTTCAGCAATAGCATCAACTATTGTGCGTACCATACCCTCACTAAAGTGTTCCAAAAGTATTTGTACCGCTGTATCTTTAATCATTTCTCTTCATCCTATTCCTGATTGCTTGAGACAATTCCTCTTGGCTCCATTCCATCGCTAAATCAGCGCAAGCTTCCCTCTCAATCGCTATAGCCTTCCTAGTCGTCTCAATAGCTATAGCCATGATCTCAGCCTTGGCAACTGTCAAAGCATCATCAAATTCAGTCTGGGTGAATAACTTCATAGCCCCTGAGCTACCGAGCAGTTGACGGGCAAGTGGGCTGAGTTCTGGTTCTTTGTGTTGCATTGTGTTCTCCTGTGTCTTATTGTGATTATACATTAACTTTGTGTTAAATATACAACACATTAACTTGAGGTTAAAAACTATGATACTATTCGTTTACCGCATAGCGGGTTTTAAAAAAGGAATCAAATGAAAGTTTACACAACAACAAAATCAGGCATTCAGATCGGATGCTACTACGAACCTCCTCTACGTAACAACATGACGGAGGACGACGAACTGATCCAACGAGCACTGCTTGGCATCAGACAACCCGCAGACTTTTGGACACTACTTGACTGGTTCACATACTCAGTATTTATTTCTGTGATTATGTCAGTCGTATTGTCGTACTTTGCCGTCACTGGTGAATAAATGCAACTCCCACTATTTAAGGAATCAAACATGAAAGAAATTGAATTGAAGACATTGAATAACGCTATCCGTTTACTTAACGCAATTAAATGCAGTTATGCAATTATTGATACTGACGGTAACAAACACGGAACACTTGAGATTGCTGAGAAAAAGACTGAGCGCAAATATCCTCACGGTTCAATAACAAAACACGTTAAAGAATATTTAAGAGAGCTAGATGTTGGAGATTATTTAGAAATACCAATTGCAAATTTTGATTTTGAAACCATTCAGTCAGTTGCATGTTCGTTATTTCATAAGTACTGGGGCAAGGGCAATTACACCACCTGCGGAGTTAACGAAAATACAGCCCTTCAAGTGCTGAGGTTGGCATGAAACACAAACACTCAGACTTAATAATTGCTTGGGCAAATGGTGCTCAGATTCAATGTTTTGATTGCAATCATGGATGGAAAGATTTAGGCGAATATTTTGCTTGGATTGATGATTATCAATACAGAATAAAACCAGAGCCTAAGCCTGATTATGTGCAGTATATAAATTTTCACTTTAACTTGTGTGTAATTGATTTAAAAGAGAGACCGTTTAATAAAGCAAACCTTAAACTTACGTTTGATGGCGAAACGGGTTATCTTAAATCAGCAGAGGTGATTAAATGAATGACAGAATGATGGAAGAGTGGGAAGACTTTAAACGTAACAAACAGGAAATGGATGAATATGAACTACACGTAATGATTGAAGAGTACAAAAAATTGACACCTAAACAGAAAATTATTTACAACAAATTAATGGAAGAAACAAATGAGCCTATTCGCAAGCAGTAACAGCCAATCATCAACATTTAAAAACGTACCGTCAGGACTCCATCTTGCCCGTTGCTACCGTATCGTAGACCTGGGCACACAAAAGTCGGAGTTTGAGGGTAAAGCCAACTTTTCACGCAAGGTCATGATCTGTTGGGAAATACACGGCGATGAGAGTGTCACAACCGACAAGAATGAGCCGATGGCGATATTCAAGACCTATACCCTATCCCTGAACGATAAAGCCGCTCTGAGGGCTGATTTACAGTCTTGGAGGGGTAGAGCCTTCACCCAGGAGGAACTCAACCGCTTTGACCTGAAAAACGTCCTAGGTCACTGGTGCATGGTCAACGTCATCCAAAAGCCTGTAGGCGATAAGGTCTACTCAAACGTAGCCTCCCTAGCTCCCGTACCCCAAGTCGTCAAAGGCTCAGGTCTTCCAGAAGGTCACAATAAGTTGGATATTTTCAACATTGCTGAGCCAGACATGAAGCTCTTTGAGACGTTTGGTAAAAACATCAAGTTTAAGATTGAGAGCAGTCCTGAGTGGAAGGCGAGAATGTCCACTGGGTTTGATGATATGGAAACCGACCTAAAAGATGATGAATCTGATATACCATTTTAAGGAAAACAATGACAACAGTAATCGCAAGAGCAAGTGAGTCTCAGCACTGGTATACCCAGGAAGGCAAACCACAGTACACCGTGACCGCTAAGAACGGTACACAGCGCAATACCACGCTCAGGGACGCACGAACGATGAACCTGGTACCTTCGGTTACCACCATCCTAAATGCCGCCGCTAAGCCTGGTTTGGAGGCTTGGAAGCTCAATCAAATGATGCTTGCCTGCATGACCTTACCCCGCGCCCCAGAAGAGTCCGAGGAATCCTACATTGAGAGAGTTAAGCATGACTCCAAGGAACACGCTAGGCAGGCGGCTGAACGCGGTACAACCATCCACGGTGCGCTAGAGAGCTTCTACGAGGGGATCATGCTTGCGGAGTTCCTAGACTACCAGATGGGCGTATCTAAAGCCGTAGACGCCTTATTTGGGGCTAAGAACTGGCTAACCGAGCGCTCCTTTGCTCACATGGGATTTGGTGGTAAGTGCGACCTCTACACCCAAGACGGGGACGGGGTGGTGCTTGACTTCAAGACCAAGGAGTTCAGGGACGGGGATAAGGTGGAGGGGTATGACGAGCATCTCATGCAACTCGCCGCCTACCGAGTTGGGTTAGAAGTACCCAAAGCACGTTGTGCGAACGTATTTGTGTCAGTCACTGATCCTGGCTTGGTCAAGATTGTGGAGTGGACGCAAGAGGATCTTGAGCGGGGTTGGCAGATGTTTGACGCCCTCAAGACGTATTGGCAAGTAAAAAACAACCATAAGGTGATGTAAATGAAAAGATTAACCTGGATACCAGTATTAATTGCAGGCTGTGCTCAGCCACCCCAATCCCAACCGATGAACGTACCAACCCAGATGGCTAACCTGCCTGCTGTACAGATCGTTTACGACCAAAGGGTTCAGCAGATGGGCAGGAATGAAGTAATTCAAGCTACCCATGAGTGCGAGTCCACGGGTCTGAGAGCCGTCCCAATCATTGCAAAACGATCCCTTGGCGGGGCAGGACAGATGAGCGAGATGATTGTTGATGTAGTGTGTATGCCAAAGTTTAAATATTAAGGAGAACGTATGAAATTTAAAATAATGCTTGAAGCACAAGAGGTTAGAAAAATAATTGAATATTTAGAATCTTTTCCTGTAAAAGATGTTAAAGGTTTACTTGACACCATTGGTGATCAAGCCAACTCTCAACTTCACATGGCTACTCAGTTCAAAGAAGATATGGAAAAATTCAAAGAGGAATGGGAGTATCGTCCTGCTGAAAGACACTTTGGACCATCACTAATGGAAATCATAAGAAAGCAAGCAGAAGCTAATAAAGAACAACCACCCAAGCGTAAGTATGTTCGCAAAACTGCTGTTAAACGTGGCAGACCATCCAAACTATCACAAATGAAAGGTAAAAAATGAGCAACCCGTATTTAACTAAAGAAGAGATCAAGAGCGCATATCTGTCATGCGAATTTGATAGCAAAGATGGTCTGTACGCAGGCGAAGATGTGGAGATCTATGAGTTGGCTGATGCCATCATCAAGAGCGCCGCATTCAACATTGCCCGTACCGAGCGTGAGTTCTGCATTGAGTTTGTTGAATCCCTTAACCCAGAGGTAGCCAAAGCTTTGAGAGATAAAAGGGGCAACCTTTGATCGTCCAAAAAGATCGCTACACGTGCGAGGACTTTGTTGAGGATCTATTTGGGGATTCATGGGATGAGCAGGACTTACCCTCTATGCTCATGATCCTCAAGGAATGGGAACTCAACGCCAAGCGCTACTGCGTCATCAGAGACTATGCCACAGAGCTAAAGTTTGGGACCGAGGTCAGGCACCGTGAAGACTTCAAATTCATAGATGACCTGGTAGACGCTATGATGCATTCTGAGGAATAAAAAAACCCCCTCAGACGTTGATCCGAGGGGGAAAACTTACTTGAGTTTGGCAACTGCAAGTACATAAGGAGGAGACGTCCTTATGTTTTTTTAGGGGCATCAGCCCCTTTTTTTATGGTTGACTGCCTAAATTAGCACCTAGCCTAGATAGAGTACCACTCACAGCAGGCTCAAGCTTTTTAATGATTTGTGGACGCTCTGTAGCCACCTTGGTCATAGCCTTCATCATAGGAGCGTTATACAGACCCGCGCTGATTGCCAAAGGAACAAATCCTGTCTTCAGGTGACCTAGCCCCTCAGCCGCTCCCTTAGCCAACATCATGGCTGATAAGCGATCTGCTGTACCGCTGTTGGGTACTGTAGCGCCTAAAACATCAGACGCCGCCTGGCTCTCGGGTAGCATTAATCCTTTACCACTTGCTGTAGCCTTCTTGCCTGCAACCTGTTGGACAGCAGACTTGAACTGATCAGGCGTAAATACTCCCTCATCAGCGCCCCTTCTAGATGCCGCCACCTCCAGTGGTTGGAACTCTCTAAACGCCTTATGAGCGTTTTCTAGCTGTTTAGCCATCTGAGGGTTCTGAGCTTTTAATTCGTCCCGTAACCCCGTTAAAACAGTCTTGTAGGCATGTCCTAGACCATCCATGCCCTGACTAAAGAAGTCATTGGCTTTAGTGCTCAGATACTTTTCAATCTCTCGATATTGCTCACCGCTCATAACACCTTCGTTTTGGATATGACCCGTCACGTTGGTAGCTATATCGTTAGCCATTGACTTTTGTTGAGCAGGTACAAGCTTGGACATAGCTGAGTCAGCCACGTTGCTGAGGTGTTCAGATGTATTCATGCCCGTTTTATGGTTAAACGCATCGGCAAACTTAGCATTACCCAAGAATCCGTCATAAGCATCACTGATCTTTTGACCAATCGCATCAATCATCTTATTGCCAACTGGTGCGTCATTTGACAATTTCAGACCAAGATTTGACAACACTTTATTGCCGACAGCTTTGTTGAAATCCTCAAAAGATGTCTTGAGTCCACTACCGATAACAGATCCCGCAATCGGTAGACTGGTGAGCTTTTTCTCAAAGTTTTGTATGCCTTGACCAATCATGGGGAACTGACTAGCCAACTGACCAGGTGTGAACTTGGTCATACCCATGTCTTTTAGTTGCTGAAGTCTGGCAGATACCTGGGGATTGGTGATCATTTGACCTACCTTACCGCCTGCAACACCCAAGGCTGTAGATTCACCCAAATCAGCGATCTTTTCGCCAAGGATGTCCATATAGCTCTTGTTGGCTGTATCTGTAACTTGTCCACCCAAACCTTGAACAGCAGAAGGTGCAAGGTATTTGAGAGAAGGATATTTTGCAATCGCACTAGCAAGCTGTGGTATTTTGGCTCCCAAAGTCTCAGGAATAGCCAGAGAAGGAGCAATCTCACCCACCGTTTCTGCCGCAGATGCTGGGTTAATGCCCATAGTAGTTGGAACACTGCTTTTGGCATATTGAGCGTTCTTCTCAAGAGCTTCCATTGGGCTTCGGATGTTTGCCCACTCAAGTGCTCCTGCAATCGGTTTTAAGACCCCTTGTAGCCCCGCAAGACCAGAAAGGATACCTGTACTAGCACCAGAGGTCGGATAGAACTTGTGACCCGACTCTTCCTTAAACCTTGGGAAGTCATCCATCTTAACCTTTTGAGGTTCTTCGGTCTTGGTTTGGATAGATTTCAAATAAGCATCAGGATCAAATCCACCCCCAGTTGGAGCGCTTTTAGGTTGAATACTGGCAATATATGCGTCAGGATTAAATTCAGCCATTATTTAACTCCATTAGCTTCAAGTATGATTTTAGACTTAGGATCATTTGGGTTAGCTCTTGCCCATTCAATCGCTTGAGCGTGTATGTCAGTCGCATTTGCTTGTGGCTTTGGTGCTTGAAGAGGAGCGTATTGTTTATTGGCTCTGTCTCTAGCCTGATTCATTGTTTTAACAATGTTATCTAACGTGGCATCAAATGATTCTTTAGACATTGATGGGTTGAGTGAACCATAAAGAGTTTGAATCTTTCTGCCTTCAGCATCAGATAAAGAACCCATGCCCTTCATGTTCTGAATAGCGGCAGAGAACACGCTAGACTTTAATCCTTCCATTTGGTTGATAAAGTCATGCTGATCAGTACCAGGGAGTATTTGTCTTGGATCGTATGCCCTAATACCATTTATGCGACCAGGATGATTCCTGATTGTGTTAACAGCATCAAGTGTATTTTGAGCAGTATCATTTGCAAGAGATCTCTTTGCTTCCAACTCTTTATTTTTAGTTTCAAGTGCTAATTGCTCTTTGTTTTCGGCATCAGTTCTTCTCCACTGATTTTGATCTTTAGTCTCTTGAATACGAGACTGAGCAAGAACATTAGTTAATGCATGAGTTGCATTAGTTTGTGCAAGAGCCGCAGTCCTATCCATGTGCGATGTACTTGCTGTAAGCAACTGATTTGCCATCTTGTCAGCATCTTCATCTTTGATAAGCCCATTCTTATAACGATCAGCAAGCAATATAGCCTGATCTTTAAACGGTCCCTCTAAGGTAATAGCCAACGCATCAAAAGGCGTACCCTCAGCACCCGTGGTCGGCAATAAACCGAGCCTACGAAGATCTGGGGCGCTCTTAGCTGTCTCAAGCAATTCTTTAGGATCAAGACTGTACAACTGGGCAGATGCCTGCTTGTTAAAGCCTGGTGTTCCGTCAGGATTCTTAAATAAACTATCTCTAGCTGTTTGTATTTGATTTTTGCGCGTCTCTTCTGGAATCATAGCTAAATACTTTTGATCACCAGTTACAGCACCTAATCGCTGTGCGACTTCAGGATTAAAGACATACTTCTCTACACCTGAACTGTCTTTAGCGGTCGTGTATAAGTTTGGCAACAAAGCCTTAACATCAGCTTCTTTTTGCGCTGTCATTCTGCTTTGCAGTAAACCAAGCCTAGCTTGAGCCAAGGGTATTTGATTCTTTTCTTGCTCAGCTTGGTATTCACCCATAGCACCTGCGGCATTACCCAAAGACTCACCAAATGAGCCAGTCTTTGTGGGAGCTAAGAAGCCTTGAGCAATCTTGAACCAAGGAGTACGACTGCCTTTTTCTTGAAGCAAAGCATCAAGATCAGCCATTTGCTTATCGTACATAGCCTGCTGTTGTGATCTTCCACCAATACTTGATAATGGAGCGCTAATGTCAGAAGTACTTGAATCGCTTGATAATGGTTTTTCTAATGCCATGTTATTCCTTAATTATTAGCAGGACGGAATTGGATTACCGTTTGCATCGGTCAATGGTCCAGGATTTTGCACAACGGTTTGACCATTATCAGTTGGAATTGAAACAGTACCATTCTCTTTGTATACCGTACTGGAGTTAGGAGATTGCCAAGTTCCAGTAGACGCATCATAAGAATAATCACTTCCAACAGTAGATGGTCTAGTTGGATTACCACTAAACCAATTTGAAAGAGAAGAAATACCACATTTTCCAAGTACTCCAGAAGCAAGAGATCCAAGACCTGCGACCTGTGAAAGCGGTGATGTAGCGTATGCGCCAGGTATTGGAGCAGTCTTGATACAGCTTGTAGCCATCGGTACTGAGTAGCCTTTGAGCACACAAGATTCTGCTTTTGCCACAGACAGTGGATAAAGCGCTTTATTCTGAGCAACTGTATATTGACACTGACCAAGAGCCGCCAAAGTTTTAGCACAGTTGATACCCAGTCCAGACTGAGTACTTGCCACGCAAGCCTGAAGCTTACCTGCATTGAGCATGTTGTTAACTTGCTTGTTAGCCGCGCAAAGAGCTTGACCGTATCCTGTCTTAAGCGCACAAGCCTGTTGACCAGTAATGCCTAGGTCAGCGTTAGCTATCACTTGTCCAAGCGCTCCTGCACCCCTTTGTGAGCCAAATTGACCACTTCCTACGATACCTGCTGTAGCTTGGGGAGCAAGGTTTTGAGCAATGTTTGCCTGACCCAAGTTTCCAATTGCATTAACCACACATTTGGTGTATGGGTTCATGTAACCCTGAGCCATTTGCGATATGCAAGCGCCTGCGGCTTTGTTTGCTGTACTTGTCGCCGCATTAATGCCTGGCTGATAAGAGCCTGCATTTTTAGCCGCTACGCAATAAGCTTGATTTTGAAGCGCTTGGGCTTGGATTGGACCCGCCGCACATGCTGATCTTGCACCCGCCTGAGCCTGAGTAGCTAGGGTATTGAGGTAGCACATATAGAACCCAGGGGCACTTTGCGCTGTCTTCTGAGTCGTTGTGATAGGCGCTAAAGCACCGCCTTGTAAGGCTGAACTTGCTGTTGCCCCACTGGCTTGACCTAAGCACTGCGGTGCGGGATTAAGAGTTGAGAGTGCCATTATTTACCTTCCATATATGACAAAGGGCTTTTAGCCTTTGGTGGGATTTTATTTGCAGATGCTGATCTTTTGTGCTCACGAATCTTCTCGCGCATCTCGTCAAGCTTCTTTGCACCTTCTTTATTAGATCCACCGCCCAGAGCCGTCACCAAAGATGCAGGGAATACAAACTCCCCGTCAGCAATCATCGCATTGATGTGACCGCCTTCTGAGTGGTTCTCATAGTGCTTATGAGGAAATTGGTGCATAAAGTGATGCAAAGCCTCAGCTCCTGCCTTGTTAGAACCGTCTCCAAGCGCCGCAACAATATCAGCGTCCATCACGTAGTCGCCGTCCTTTAAAACCGCAGGAATGTCGTCTGATTGACCCGTACCGCGCCCCTGAGCGTAGTGTCCAGTAACCCCAGTCATGAATTCAGGCTTGTGTTCATGGGTTGATCCACCTTCCTTGTAGTATCTTTGGTATGAGGGGAAAACACCACCACTTGGCTGAGCAGACGCCATAATCATATTAGGAGTTGTTGTCTGTCCAAGTCCAGATGGGGTGTACAAAGAATTCATCTGAATAGGAGACATATTCATTGAATTAAGTGGGGCTAAAAAGTTACCTGAACTATTTGCAGAACCAGTAAACAAAGGTGTTATGCTCAGTGGCGTACTAGGAGTTTGGTTATACGTTACGTTTTGAGGTTGAGGGGTTGCACTACCAGAACTTCTTGGCTGTGTGGGATTTCCCATTAAAGCATTACCTAATGCGTTAACGCCTTTATTTATTGCAATGTTTTTTAACGGTCCCCAATTCGTAGCGGCGGCATCAACCGCAGGTTTGCTTGCCAAACTGGCATCAACAGTCACCTCAGTACCGTCTCTAAGTAGTTGTGTAGCTGTTCCATCAAAATTATTAACAGTGCTAATAACGTCTGTCGCAGATGGAACGATTTGTGCGCTAAGCGCCGCATTACCGCCTGCAACCGTTGGAGCCGCGCCCTCAACCAAATCAGCGGCTGTAGGCGTGAAAACAGATGAACCTTGGGCAACGCCAGAAGCTATTTGAGCAGGCGTTTGATAAGCCAAAGGATCAAACATACCTGCGGCGGGAGTGCTCGTTAAACCACCAAGACCTTGAATACCGCTAGATGAACTCCAAGGCGTTGCTTGAAAAGAACTTACCGTAGGAGTAGTAGGAGGGGCATTTAAAGGGGCAATCTGATTAGCAGAGGTAGTAAGTCCATCAACTGTAGTTGCCGCGTCTGTTGCCGCCGTAGCGCCCGCCGCTGTTGTTCCTGCCGCTGTTGCCGCGGGAAGCGTAGTTCCACCTGCTGTGACTACAGTACCGTCTGCAAGCGTAGTAGCTCCTGCCGCTTCTGTTAAAGCCGCATCAGCCGCCGCCGCACCACCTCCACCAACTGCTTCTGTTGCAACCACAGCATCTACTGGGTCGTACAGACGAATCTTTCTATCCCCAACGTGCTTAAACCCGTCTGGATGGTAAAGTGGAATATCAAATAAATGAATTTTTCTCATATTCTTGTAAGCATCCATGTGTAATCGGGTCTATCGGATGGAGTTGGGTTTTCACCCAAAAGCTTCATTAACTTAACGAGTCCATCAGGCGTATTCTTTATATAAGCCACGTGCAAATCAGAGTTACGCAACTGCTGAATAAAGAATTTAGCGGAGTGAGCCAAAGAAAGTGGGCTATCAACCGTAAATAAGAAAATCTCACAAGCACCTTGACCTAGCAACTTAGCCACCAAAACAGACTGCCCCTTATGGAAAGAGAGCATGGTATGACTAGCCAAACCTTTGGCAATCGAATCAAGTGCCACCTGCGGATCAATGTTGTGTCTGACTGCGGAAGCCGCTATTACTTGTGATGGTTTCATATTAATACACGCTTTGTTGGTTCTGTGATATGGTCATTATCCCTACCACATGTTTCGCCCACTCTCGCCAATCGTCATACCCTCTTGGATCAGGTATTCCGCTTTGAACAAAGTATCCAATTCCTTGCATACCTGACGCCCAGTCTTTCCATTTGTCCTCTGGAACCGTACCCAGTTGGTTAGATGCAAACTGTTGAGCCATTGAGGCGCACCATAAATCCCAACTTACTCCACGAGGATCATAGGTGGTGGTCATTATGGGCTACCCGTTCCACGCTCGTCACCTAAGTCAACGCTCATAATGCAATTACCCAACTGATAATCGCCGTTATAAGTGTTGCTACCGATTCTGAGCCTCATCTCACGCCTTTGCTCTTTCATGTCAATCTTGAGTGTCGTAGGATCAAAGGTGTACGGCGTAGATGGGTTATCCACACCATCTGCATAACCCTTACCCGTCACAATCAAATACATCTGACCCGATTGTACAAAGTCTGGTTCAAACCGCTCTAGTCTGATCCACTTGTTGTCGTTAATCAGTTGTTGCTGACCCAGTCCACCCCCGACCCATCCAAGTGAGTTGGTTTCAAAATAAGAATCTATAGCGTCCACATTAGTCAAGAAGATCTGATCCTTGCCCGTCTCATGTTGCCAAAGGTTGTAAAACTGGCTCATATTGACTGTAATCGTCAAACCAGTACCACCAGAGGGTGACCTAGCTATGGTGCTCAAAGTACCGCTCAATACCGTTGTATAAGAGCCTCCGCTTTGAATACTCAAACCAGTTACAGTACCGCCTGATACAGACGTAACGCTAAATACAGCAGGGCTACCAGTACCACCACTGATCGTAATCACATCACCTACAGCGTATCCAGATCCAGGGCTGATGATTGTCTGGGCTATAACTTCGTACCCAGATGGGGTATTGCCTGCAAATATAGGGTACTGGAACACCTCAGAGAACACGCCTGCCGACCTCTGAGCGCCCATAGCCTGCCCTGCGTCGTACCAAATCTGTTCACGCACGTTGTAGATAATTGCATCATTACACTCGGTCGCTGTACCTCTAGGATAGAACCACCAAATCTCACCCCAACGGGTAATCTTGGTCGCCCAAACCTTTTGCCTTTGAGCAAAGTTGACGTTATCAAAGAAGTAGTTAAGGTTAACCGTATTGGGTATTTCCTGAACCACACCGTTATAGGCAAAGAATCTATCCACACCGCACCAGTAATAAATGCCGTCATACTCAACCACTGAGCTAGAAGACATGATGGTGGTGGAGGTGGAGATAATATCGTAGCGCCAGTACAGCGTAGAAGTGCCTACAGTCTGCGGAGAATAGGTCACCCTGGTCAACTGATCCAAAGACCAAAAAAGCCCCGCAGGCGACGTTGTACCGCCCCGTAGAGGCATTCCCTTGACCACTTTGGTTCCAGATACGTTGTTGGCGTTGGCGTCGCTAGAAACCCAGTTATTGAAGTTTCCTGCTGAACAGTTCTGGATAAGTCCGTTGTTACCGTAAACAAATAAGTAGGGATAGAGCATACACGCCCCACCACTTACAGAGATGTTATTGTTAAAGGTAAAAGTAGTAGATGACGACCCTGTAATCGCATTGTTTACAGTAACCGTGGTTGTTCCAGAGGCTACAGTCACAGCAGTCACAACAGTACTCGCCGCTACCCCAGTGCCCGTAACCGTCTGATTAACGCCAATAAGGTAATTTGATGAACTGATAACAATCGTATAGGCGTTGGGTGTTCCAGGCGTTCCAGTAGCCGTAAACACACCCACTTGGCTAAGCGCTGAATAGGGGAACGTACCAGTTAAAACGGGTGTATTGATTGTGTTGTCAATATTGCTTAAGTTTTGACCAGGATGAGCAATCAGGTTAAGTACACCAGTACCGTTAGGATCAAAGCCTAGGTCAAACTGCCATAAGTTATTGGCATTAGCTGTAAAGTTGTTCAGGGTAATGGCGGTAGGTCCAAACCCCACACCACCATTGTTATTGGTTTGCCATCCATTGAGAGATGAGCTATCCCCAGAGTAAACGTAGTTAATTCCGTTTTGGGATTGCATGACCATCCCGCGAGAGATGTTTGGTGCGTTTAAGAATATAGCGTTGTAGCCACCCATCTTTCTGGGTAATCCACGCTGAAATCTCACCCATTT
>Ga0007809_10000627_pt1 | contig 14862 bp, 5 predicted proteins | sample CryBogCBE02Aug07_FD_60383 | JGI IMG/M metagenome (GOLD analysis project Ga0007809, IMG submission 60383) | Freshwater microbial communities from Crystal Bog, Wisconsin, USA - CBE02Aug07 | ecosystem: Environmental > Aquatic > Freshwater > Lake | place: Crystal Bog, Wisconsin, USA | collected...
GGGTAAGCTCCTGCAGCTATCGGCCGGGGCGGTCTACAGCGATACGAAAGAGGTGGTTCAATTCGATTGTTCGAACAAGCTCAACGAGCTCCTGACCGTGATCAGCGGGGCTTCACACAAGACTTTGGTGGCCTGCACCTATCAGCACTCGATCACCCTAGTGCAAGATTTTCTGAACAAGCATAAGATATCCAATGAAGCGATCCACGGTGGGGTATCGGCATCCAAGCGTGCGGCCATCATTGATAGCTTTCAAAAGAACCCGGATCCCAGCGTTCTCATTCTGCAGCCCCAGGCGGCTGCTCACGGTATTACCCTGACCGCGGCTAACACGGTTTGTTGGTACTCCCCGACGACGAGCGCGGAAGCCTACCTGCAGCTAAATGCCAGGGTACACAGGGCCGGCCAACGTAACCCATGCTTAGTAGTTCATTTGTGCTCATCCCCGGTAGAAAAGAAGCTATACAAGGCCCTAGAAGACCGGACCCTGGCTCAGGGTAACCTCCTAGATATGTTCAAGAATTTCTTGGGAGGGGTGTTGTGACGTAGCGTTACATGTCTTAGACTCACCCTACACCGGATTTTTCGGTGGCTATATTGAATGTGGAGAAAACAATGTCCGACACAGCATACGATGATCTTTCCGTGGCTGAGCTTGCCTTGAAGTATCTTGAAATACGGGATCTTAAAGACAAGTTGCGGAAAAAATATGAAGCCAAGGATGCCATCCTTGATGTCGAATTCGAAGCGATCTCGAGCCGTCTTATGGTGGCCTGCAATGAACAGGACGCCAGCTCGATCAAAACCATGTACGGCACGGTTATCCGCAGTCTGAAGGTCCGTTACGACCCGAAAGATTGGGAAGCGATGCACGAATTTGTGCTGGAACACAGCGCACCCTACCTTCTGCAGAAGCGCATCAACGAGGGCGCTATGAAGGAGTTCTTAGAAGCAAACCCGGAGGATTTCCCGAAGGGGATGAACATTGTCAGTGAATACAAGATCACTGTCCGTAAGCCAACCAAAAAGTAGGAGAAATCCCATGTCTAAAGAAGTAAGCATTTTCCGCGACCAAAAGGCGATAACTGTTGGCGCACCGCAGGGTATAGACGAAATCACCAAGCGCCTGCTGGGTGGCTCTGGCCTCGACATCAAGCGGATCTCAATCAAGAACGGCAAATGGAACATGATGCTGCGCGGTGAGAAGATTGCGACCAGCACTGATCCGACGCTCGATGTGGTCATCGTGAACGCGGCCGAACACGTATCTCGTCTCTGGTACAAGGAAGGCTATACCGGTAAGAGCGCCGGCGCTCCTGACTGCTCATCCAACGATGGCGTTAAGCCCGATGCTGGGGTCAAGTCACCTCAGGGTTCGACTTGCGAAAAGTGCCCGCAGAACATTGCCGGTACCGGCACCAACGGTAAGGGTCGCGCCTGCCGTTACGCTCGTCGCCTTGCAGTAACTCTCGCAGGTGATCTGGCTGGGGATGTCTATCAGGTTCAGCTCCCGCCGACTTCCTTGTTTGGCAAAGCTCCCGATGAAAATCACATGGGCCTCGATGCGTATGTCCGGCACCTTGCGGGCTATAACTTCTCCATCACCGGGGTTGTTACCGAGATGCGCTTCGACCCGAACTCCGATTCCCCGAAGCTCTATTTCCGCGGTGTTCGCCAGTTGAATGAAGCCGAACGTCTTGTGGTAGCAGAACAGGGTCAGAGTGAAGTGGCCTTGGCCGCTGTCCGCTATACCCCAGGTGCCATCGATACGGGTCCGGTAGAAGCAGAAGAACCTTCAACGCCGTTCCGCGATGCGCCTGTACAGGTCGAAGAAGAGGAGGAAGAGGAAGAATTAGCACCTACCCCTGCTCCGGTCGAAAAGCCGAAACGCACCCGTAAGGCAGCGGCGCCTGCTCCTGTGGTCAACAAGGGCTTCACCCCCGTAAATCAGGAAGAGGAAGAGGAAGAGGAAGAGGAGGAAGCTCCGGCTCCCGCTCCGGTCGCTAAGGCTCCTGGTGGGTTTGTTTCTACGGCCCCTAAGGAAACGGCAGAGCCAGTTGTGGTCCGTAGCGCAGCGAAGAGTCAGCCCCCCGCAGCCAAGGTGGACATGGCCAAGCTGGTAGAAGATTGGGATCTTGACGACGAATAAGGGATAGCCTCCCTTTTTTATAGGGGGCCTCGGCCCCCTCTTTTTCCCTCTTCGGCTATCACTATGGAACACACACTTCAGGATTTCTTCGACTCTGTGCTTCCGAGCCACGGACTGCTCTGCGTAGTTGGCTTAATGCACGACAAATCCAAGCCGCCGATAGTCCAGTATTTCACCCAAGGGGATCCCGAATCTCATGCCGTAATATCGCGCCTGGATGCCGATGGGCGAGAGGTCTACTACGGATGCGCCTCTTATGCAGATGAAACCAAACCGAAGAACGTAGCCAATGTTCAGCAGCTCAAGACCTTCTATGTGGACATCGACTGCGGTAAGAATGGATGCTACGAAAACAAGCGGCAAGCGCTTGAGGAGCTCGTCAGGTTCTGCAACGAACTCTATCTGCCATCCCCAACGATCGTTGATTCCGGCAATGGGATCCATGCTTATTGGCGATTGACTCACTCCATAGACTACAACGCTTGGAAACCCATCGCGGATGCTCTCAAGAAGAAAGCCGTTGAGAAGGAATTCAAGATAGACCCATCCGTAACTGGCGATGGCGCCAGGATCCTGCGGGTACCCTTCACTCGCAACCAGAAGCGAGCTGACAAGATCAGGAACGTGAAGCTCATCCGAATAGGAGAGCCTTTATCTCTGGAAGATTTCAAAAGCCACATAGGCTATCTCGCTTTTGGCGCAAACCAAAATCCGGATAAAGACCCGGTGATGGAAGCGCTCCTGCGTAATTCCAGATCATGGAAATTCAGCCGTATTCACCGCAAGAATATCGACACAATAACCTCCACTGAAAGCGTGGAGGAAGAATACATGATGCCGAATAACGTCAAGGCAATTCGCCTCGTTAAGAAGAAAGTGACCCGGAGCAAGGGATGCCCTCAGCTCGCGTACTGTGTAGCAAACCGAGCGACTCTAAAGAACCCAATGTGGATGGCTGCGCTATCGATTGCTTGGTACTGCACGGATCAGGCAGAGGGCGTGGAGGCTGTCTCTAAGGACCACGAAGACTACGACTTCGACAACTCCTGCTATCAGGCCTCGCGTATGCTGGGCCCCCGGACGTGCAAGGAATTCAGAGCGGTTTCAGAACACCCCTACTTGTGTGATAGCTGCATCCATAACGGGAAGATAAACACACCCATCGTGCTCGGGGCTACCATTGAGGAAGCGGCTCCGGACGACAACATCATCGAAGTCATGCACGAAGTCCTTGGGGAGAAGCAGGAGATCGAAATTCCATCGACTTATCCCTTCCCGTTTTTCCGTCCGAAGAACGGCGGCGTTGCCGTTCGAGTGACCACAGACACCGACTCAGAAGACGAAGACGACGCGACCGAGGAGAAGGCTGTCTGTGCCCGCGATATGTGGGTTAAGAGCCGCTCTAGGGACGGACAGACCGAAATGGCTACCATCGCCCTCAGACTGCCACATGATGGCCTCATCGAGTTCACAGCGCCTTTGCCGATACTGTATAAGACGGAATCTCTACGGGATCTCCTTGCGGCCAAGGGCGTGCATGAGGCGGCAAGTGACACCAAGCTGAAGCTGATCAAGCTCTACCTGAGCGCCTGGACCAAGAAGCTGCAGGACGAAGGGAAAGCCAACGCAGCTAGGACACAGTTTGGTTGGCAGGATAACGACACGGTATTCGTGCTGGGCAATCGAGAGATCGATCGTAACGGCAAGGTGCAAGTATCCACCACCGCTCATTCCATTGAGAGCGTAGCGCGGCTCTACGTTAAGCAAGGTAGCCTCGAAGAATGGCAGAAGGTCGCCAACCTGTATGGTCGCCCAGGCAACGAAGCTAGGGCGTTTAGCTTGTTCTGTTCATTCGGAGCGGCACTTTACAAGTTCATTGGTGAAGGCAGCACCCTGCTTCACCTGACCAACGTAGCGTCGGGGGTCGGCAAGTCAACCGTACAGAAGGTCGCCAATAGCGTGTGGGGCAGTCCAACGGAAGCTATGGTCATCGAAGACGATACTCCGAATGCCAAGATTCACCGGGCCGGGATCCTGAACAACATCCCCATGATGATCGATGAGATCACCAATATGGCGCCGGATAAGGCAAGCCCTCTGGCCTTCACCCTGTCTCAGGGACGCGGTAAGAACCGCATGATGTCCAGCGCCAACAGCGAACGAGTCAACACAACCACTTGGTCCTCCATATTCCAGACCTCCGGCAACAACAGCCTGTATGACACCATCCGACTCCATAAGCAGTCCGTGGAAGGGGAGCTTCTTCGTATCTTCGAGGTGCCGATTCCTTTGGACAAGTCGATGACGAAAGAGGAGGCCGACGACATTTTCACCCGGACACTGCCCTACAACTATGGGCACGCTGGGGAGCTCTTCCTGCGTTATGTGGTGCCTAATCTGGATGCCACCTTGGATCGCCTGAAGGCTGTCCATATCGAATACGACAAGCAGTTGAATATGTCCTCAACGGAGCGCTTCTATTCGTCCACATTTGCCGCCGCGTTCACGGCAGCGGAGATCGCCAACCGGATAGGCATCATTGATATTCCGATCGAACCGGTCAAGAAGTGGGCTCAGGCGCACATGGACATCGTTCGAAAGGCGGTAAAGAAAGGCGCGTTCTCGATGAACCCGAGAGACTACACTCGCTACGTCAGCCAATACTGGAACTCGATCATCGCGCAGGTGCTGACTGTGCACAAAGGCGCAGACCCTGTGGATACTGCACTGATGGATAAGAATCAGGCCGCGTTGAAGCCCGTTATCGGAGCGCTGAAAGGGCGCTATGAAGTGGTCAACGGTATGCTCTACGTCGCCGCACATGAGTTCGACTCGTGGATGGCACTGAACCGGATACCCAGCATTCAGGTCCTGAACGGACTCAGACAGATCGGGGCGTTGGTGTTCGAAGGGGAGCTCAACCTGGGCCAGGACACCGTGATCTACAAAACCGGCGCGGTGATGGCCTATGGCTTTGATACCGACATGCTTGAACTTCCGTCAAAACCGAGGGTATGATCTAGCCTCGGTTGGCTTATAGCGTTCTTGGCATCCCCGGGCTCCTCCTCCCGGGGATTTTTTATTCGTAGACACCCAACCTCTTCGCTAGGGTAAGAATGTCCTTACTCAGCTCGATGCGTCTCTTCGACAATATATCGATATTGCGGCGCTTTTCCTCAGACGACATAACATCGGCGGGCGTTGTCGTAATTGTCGCTATCTGTGTCGAGATATTGTGCAGCTCCGTCGAGTACGCGCTAAGAGTTTTGTCAGCAATAATGGCATCGTTGTACTCTTTGCGTCCGGCTAGGGCATTCATCTCTGCTAGGCGCCCTGTTTTCTCCTGGTGCGCGAATGTGTTCTGTACGGTCTGAATATCATTCAGTACGTTGTAGGCGTCTCGCACAGCCACGTCGTTAAACTGCTTGGGGAATACGCCGGTCATCCACGGAATACTCTCCGTCACAGTCTTGGCGGGCAGCTTCGTCTTGTCAGCCAGGAAGTAATCAGCGGCGGTGGTACCGAGAGTCCATACGGATCCGAGTATCTCCCGGCCATTCTTCTCGATCTCGTTGGGCGACATTTGCACGCCGTGCTTATCAAGATATTTGGCGAAGTCCTTAACCACTTCATGCGCTCGAGAGTCATCGTAAACGCTTAACCGGCCTGTGGGTGACTCATTGCCTCGGCTGGTGCCGTAATCCTGTTTGGCATCCTCCTGCTGAAGAATCCACATAATCGGATCGTGAAGCATTGAGAACGCGCCCAGCGGAGGCATGAGCAACTGGCCCGCAGACTCTTTAAGGTTAGACTTCATGGCGGTCGGTGTGATGGCACCCAGGGAAGCCAGGAGCATGTTCTCCGGCAGAGTGTGTTGCAGCCAACCGATTTCGAATTCCACCGGCATAGCGATGAAGGGATGCTTGTCTTTGTTCGGGAACGGGTTGCGTACCAGCACGTTGCCGTTTCGGTCTTCCCGGTTCACCCACTCTTCGTCGTCTGACATTGCAAGGGCGTAGGCCATAGACAGGACAATCAACGAGGCGCTGATCCCGTAGAACTCTCGCCGCGCTTCCATAGCGTCGGCCTTACTCAGATTGCCATACGCTTCCGGTGCCATAGCTCGCGCCATGACATCAAGGCCGTTTAACCAGGATCCCAGGAACGGGGTTACGGATCGGGCCATACGAATCGCGTTGCTTTTACCCTGACGAGAGAAGTTCATAATCTCTCGGGCATCCTTGATGGCCAGCGCGTCCGCTACGAAATCCACCATGCCCATCTTCTTGTACTTAGCAAGGGCCCGCTCGTAGACAATGGCTCGCGTAGAAGCATCCACCGCTTCGTGGATATGGTTAAGGCCTTCCCAGAAGCCACCGCCCATACCCTTACCTTCCATCAAGTGCTTGAGTCGGGTGTTGGTATCCGTGCTGAGATCGACCGGACCCATGATGCCTTTTTGAGCAATTCGGGTGTATCCCTTGGATGTCCCCATGCTGATCTTGACCAGCTCATTCATGGCATCGAGCGGCGTTATGACACCTACCTTGGCAAGGCGAGAGGCCTGCTTCGGTTCTCGAATGATCTGGCGGTACCAGAACAGCGGGTTAAATACGGCCAGCTTTCTCTGTGCCGATGACAGCGTACGGAAAACACTCAGGATCGGGGAGGTAATCGGAGCCGCCGTTTGGAAGGCGTAATAAACCGTAGGGTCCACCACACGATAGTAGGCATCCTCACCGTTCTCCTTGACCTTGATTACAAAGTTCTTGTCCTGTGGTTCGGAAGGCAAGCGCGTTGCTCCACCTACCAGCTCCAACTGCTTACAGGTGCTCTTCCTGGCCATGTGTTCGGCAGAGGCAGAGGCCCAATACATCAGGTGACGCATGAGGTTTTCCGGCGCGTAGATCGCGTGCGCGTGGTGCTCCTGCTTCTGGACCGTAGCTACCGACTTGAGCCCGCGTCCCATTCCCCTGAGGTAACTCTGCATACGCTCTTCGTTGAGCGGATCGATCATGTCCTCGTTGAACTTCGTCTGGTCGTACAGCGGGAAGTAGAAGGCATAGTCGATAAACGCTTTCTCCTGCTCCTTGTTGATAAGGCCCGCTCTACGCATCATCTTAGGCACAGTCTGAAGGAGCGCGTGGATGTTATCCACTTCCCTCGATAGCGTGTCTTTGTACATACGGTAGAGCTGATGCCCTTCGGTAACTTGCTCCGGGGTCACATAGGTACGGCCTTCTCCGACTTCTTCCAGCTTCTGCTCGCCCATCACTCTGAGCTGCTTGGCGGCTTTCAAGAATTTCTTTTTCTCTTCATCCGAAGCGCGGGAATTGGCATGAGCTTCAAGTTCATCCGCCCGGGCCAACAAGTTCGTGGCATACGCCCGCCTCTTGGCATCCTCTTCTCTAATAGTGCCGGCACGGAGACGAACTACCATTTCATCGACAATCTTCCGTGCTTCCTGTTCTGAAATACCCAGGGCCTTAGCGTGCTCTCGGATCCGGCGATAGATTTCCTTGGGCGCGAGCTGGGAGTTGTCTATGGCAGACAGAGAGCCATCCACGTCGATGGTGTTATACCCGCGCTGAAGGGCCTGCTGAATCGTGTTGCCGCGTTGGCTGTATGCCGACCACAGAAGATCCGCACGAAGGTACTTGCCTACATTGGCACCCAGCGAACGTAAGGCTCTTTGGATGGGGGCGCGTTCATCGAATACCGCAGCCTGGAATGCTGTCAGTTTGTTCTTGGTTCCCGCAGCCTGCATCAAAGCGCCCATCGCCGGACCTAACCTACCAGTGGCTGCAGAGGCGGTCAGACCGCTCTTCATAACCTCATTGAGAAGGGCCTTGTTCTCTTGCGAAGTCGGCGGGGTATCCGGCAGAAGATCGGGCTCCTCTAGGTAGCTGATATCCGGATGCTGCTCTACGGTTGCAGGCTCTGCGATAAGGGGTTTTGCTGCCCTTTCCACTAGCGCACTACGTAATTTGTCAGCGGTCTTGTTGCCGTCTTTGGAGGAAACAATGTCATCCGGATTCACGTACTGTGCACCTAGGGTAATCCTTTCCCCGTTGGGGGTGTACCCATGAAACGTGGTCTGTGTCTGCGGATCGGTAAAGCCGGACAAGCGAATACCGTTTTTTAGCGTGACTGGATTTTTAAGAACTGAAGCCTGTCCTTCTCCGCTTTCCTTAAAAAACTTGCCCGCATAATCCGGGAGTAGCTTACCCGTACTTATCGGCTGCGAAGCTACCATGCTCTCCGATCCAGGCATATTGTCGTACTCAGCCTGCGTCTGGAAAGACGTATCGAGGATGTTTCCGGCATGGGTGAGGAACTCGGTCAGCGCGTTGTGATCCTTTTCCTTGAACCCGAATAGCTTCCCGATGTAACGGGTGAACTTGTTCCATGCCGTCGTCTTACCGATCTTAATCTGGCTCAAGCGGTGTTGGAACTCAGGGTTTGAAAAGCCTTCGGATACGAACTCCCGGATATTCTTGGTCCCATACATTTTCTCATGGGGTTTCCACGGCGCCCCTAACTTCATGGACGGATGTCTGCTTACGAGAGCATGGAGCTTGTTAAGCCCTTCCACGGCTTCCCGCTGATGGGGCTGTGGGTTTACGATAATGTGCGTGGTCAAACCGTGCATCAGCTCATGGGCCACCGTTGACTCATTGTCAGCATGGTAAGGGTTTACCTGCAACATCCTATTCTCATAGGTGTACCTTCCCGCCACATTCTTTGGCAGGCTTGTGGTCACGCTCACGTTGAGGTTGGCCGGGATCCGCTTCGCGTGTTTCGCTATGTGCTTAATAAAAGGATTCTCGCTTTTGCCCAGCGCTTTTATCATCCCCCCTACATCACCAGCGTGCATAGCCGTTTTTAGCTCCGGGTTAGGAGCCGTTTGTATGTGCTTGATATTGGGATAGCCAGCAAAATAGCGATAACCTGCGTTTATTTTTCCCGCGAATTCTTCCTGTGTTAGCGTTTTGATCCCTTGCTGAGACGGCCTACCTTCTTGTCCGCCGCCAGGAACTCCTTGGCCACCTTGGCCGGTACTCCCGCCTTCTTCGCCACCTTGGGGTTGTGTGCCGCCGCCAACATCAACTTTTGTTGGCGCTTCGATACCGTGGGCATTTCGCATCTCCTGTAGTTTGTTTCTGAGATCGATCATCCCTTGCGGGACATGCGGGTGCTCTGCCTCGATCGTGTCGAGGGTTTTAGCGATGGAATTAACATCCTGCGGATTGCTGATGTCGAATGAGTCCAGTTCCTTGCGGATCTTCCCAATACCAGGACCGCGTTCCGGCAAACCAAGGCCGGCGTAGTATTTGCCCTGCTCTTCTCGCACCTTACCAAGCATGGTCTGTGTGGCAGTGGGAAGCCCTTGGATATCCGTAGGAAGCGCCGCTTCGCGCTCTTCGTTCTTTCGGGTACGGGCACCGATGTAATCTTCAAATGCCTTACGCGTGTCACCGCTCTGCAGAGCGGCAATCCTGGCGGCGTGTTCTTCTGTTCTCTGCTCTTCTGGAACCGCTGCAAGCTCAGCCAGAGTTTCCTCGCGGTGCTTATCTAGCATCTCAGGCGTTACGCGAGATTTCCGCATATCGTTTTCGAGTTGTGCGATTTCGTTGGCCTTGTCCTGTGCGGACATTTGCTTCCCTTGCTCGTACTGCTCTTCTTCGCGGGTTATCGCTTCAGTCTTAGCGTGCCGTTGAACGGCACCATGCACACCGCCCATGCCTACGCCGAACGGCGCTACCTGCTTGGCTGTTTCGAGATAACCCTTGAGCGCATCTTCACTGAATAGATCCTGATCTCCATAGCCGCGATAGAGCATATCCTCTGCGACTTCGTTGGCGATTTCAGCACCACCAGAGATACCTGCGCCTTTCAGCACGTCGCCCACAAGTGATCCCATTCGGGCCTTAGCGCCATCGATACCGTGCTCAGCAACCAGGCCTTGGATAAACTGTTTTGGCGCTTGGACAGCTTCAGGTCCGAACATTTGCTTCAGGGGTCCGAACACTCGGCCGCCGACATAGTTGATCGCAGTATCTGCCAGAGCGTACGGAGTAGCTTCCTCGAAATCAAAAGGCTTTCCGACTTCTTTAGCTTTGTTCTCCGCTTCGCCGTAAGCTCCGCCAAGAAGGGCCGCAGCACCCGTTATGGGTCTAAGGCCTGGCACAGCAAAGGAGGCCGCGTAGGGCACGGCTTCGCCTGCCACCTTCATAAACGGATAGCCCACATTTTCTGCCAACCAGCCCGCGTCTTTCGGCATGTGGAAGGCTTCTTCGGCTCGCTTCTCCATCTGTTCGCCGTACTCGTGAACGCCCTTAGCTTTCTCACCGATGAACTGACCGACTTCACTTTCCGGACCTAGCTTCTGCTCGACATAAGTTCCGATATCGCCAAGACCCTTGATGACCGTACCGGTACCGCTTAGGACACCCTGTTTAGCCGCATCGAGATATCCGGTCTTATCCTCCTCAGGAAGTCCACCCGGGCGCTGCATAAGTTCAGGGTGTAGCTCGCGTAGCTGATTGTGCGCTTCTCCCTTCGACATGTTGAACGGAATCGATATGGGCACGCCGCTAGGAGTGTTGAAAGGGACCGTAGGTACCGCGTCAATGCCCATTTCTTTAAGCTGCTGTGCGGCAGCTTCATGGGTCATACCCTTTTCCATCATCGCTTCCTGCCCGTTGTCGAGCAGAATTTTTTCGAAGCCGGACAAGTCCTCTGCGGGTTCCTGCGCCTGCGGCAAGCCAGTGTTAGGAAGAAGCTGTGTTGCGGGAGATCCCTCGCCCATTTGTATCGGCTGTTCGCCGCCCGTATGCTTCGCTAAGGCGTTCTGAAATTTCTGTGGATTGAAGGACGCAGTGCGCCACTGCCCACGAAGCGCCGCGTTGACTCGTGCATGAACGGTTGGGTTGTTTGACTGCAGATCCGACTCAAGGTCCCGACCGCCGCTGTTGCTGGCGTAGGTGGTCTTCATCAGATTCCACGCAGCGAGGTCCTGATTCTCGGGGCCGTAGTTCTTGAGTCCCAGCAGGTTAGCTTGCTTCTGCCACGTCGGATACAGCAGTTGGTAACGGCCAGCCGCGCCGGAGGTTTGACCCGCTTCAGGCCCCGCGTTAATGCGCTCCTGGACATGGGGATGCTGAGAGTAGTCCGAGAAGTATTGCGGGCCCTTGGCGCCGCCGTAGCGTACGTTGTAAGCGCCGCTGGATTCAGGTCCAGCGATAACATCCAGCGCTGCCCTGGCTGTGGGAGATAGGTTCTTGTTGACCGCGAGGGTGCTGAGCTTGCGTTCCGCGCCAGAGGTTTCCAATCCCGGCACGTTACCGTAAACCTGAGCATCTTCTTCCTCTCGTTTGCGCCGGTGTTCGGTTCTTTCCTCTTCGGTGATGGGACGCAGGCCGAATAGTTGATCTAGGGGGGTGCCAGTTTGCGCTCTTGAGGGATCAAAAAGCGCGTTCAAGCCTGCGTATTTATCCATCGTCTATCCTTACTGAGGTCTGTTTCGGAGAACTATACCACTCCCCGCTGCCCCCGTTGCTCCTGTGTTTGCGCCTATGGAACCGCTTACGCCGTACTGCGCGTAGATTCTGCGCCGTACGGAATCCACAAAAGCAGGATTTAGCCTATTGGTCGCATTAGCGGGTGCTGAAAGTTCAGCGTCTACCGCTTTATTTGCCGAGTCCAGCGCTTGCCTATCGGCTCCTTGCTGATTTAGACCAAGCCTTTCTTGAGCAAATAGAATCTGCGCGGGATTCATTCCAGAAGGGGTACTTTTTAGGAGCAGTCTATCCGCCAACGACAGACCACCGGCACCCCTAATTTCAGCCTGTCTTTCCGCACTCTGCAGCTTCGCCGTATCGCCCATTTGATTGAACAAGACATCCGCAGCCTTCTGCTGTTCCAGCGCCGGGGCATCCTTGTAGCCTTTGAGTACGTTGAAGGCATTCTTGCCAATATCCTCTTCGCCCTTAGAGCCCTGCTCGTACCCGGATAGTGCACCGAGAGCGGCTTTACCCAAAGCAAAGCGACCGCCGTATGGACTGGATAGTCCAGCACCCAAGCCACCAAGGAGGGACTGCACGATGGTGTTGGTTTGTGCATCGCCTTTAAGCTCAGCAAGCTGCTGAGCAACTTCGGGATCCAACGTCTGATGCCCACGGAGTTCAGAGATCATATCCCTGACCTGGCCCAGATCCATATTGCCGCCCATCAAACCGCCAAGCCCACCATCCACACCAGGATGCGTAACGGTAGTCGGCATATCCTGCTTGACCTGAGAAAACGCCGGATCTGTGTTCTGCGCTTCCTGATGCACTTCCTGCTTGGGGGTCGCCTGCGGATGTCCGGGAGGAGTAGCAGCGTTGTAGGTTTTGGGCTTAGGGAAATCTGAGCTTTTTTCGCGCTTATGTTCTTTGGGCTCCGCGGGTGTTTCCGGAGATACTGTGTCCGCCGCTAGGTCTATGCCCGCTTCCTTATCTTTAAGATTACTTCCTCTCCAAAATGAAGGTGACAGATAGCTCTGCCCATAGGAGGCAGGTGTAGGATTACCCATAGATTCTAAGTACGCCGCATTAAGTCTGTCGTACGCACTATCCCCTTTACGGCTGGCAGCAGGAAGTTCTGCTGCCGCTTTATTCCATTCTTCCTGTCTGTATGGCGACTTGGTGTACGACATATCTCCGCTGAGAAGCGCTTCTTCTCTAGCACCCGCTTTATTTCTTTCGATGGCATGACTAAGCGTCTCATCGGTCAGCAGAGGATCATATTTGGACCAAATGTTCTCGCCTTCGGTAAATCCACGGATCTCCCCACCCTGAGCGAAGTGGCTTTGGATTGCTTCGAGAACATCCGGAGGTAGCACCATGCCGCCATCAGCGAAGGCAACAAGACCACCACCCGCCATCTGCTGCATCTGCGGAGCGGGAGACGAAGGCGCCCCGGCCAAGTCCATGCTAGGTCCCAACTGACCCATGATTCCTGGCATCTGGGAGGTCTGCATTGCAAGCTGTTGTACGATACTTGGCGGTTGACCCTGGGCTTGCTGCTGCATCATCTGCTGTTGCTGTTGAGCCTGCTGATCGGTCTGAAACTGGTGCGCGGCCGCGGCCGCTGCAAGACCTTGGAGCCCCGTAGGAGCTCCTTTAGCCGTAGCCTGTACAACTTGGTTAGCGGCGTTCGGGTTCTTCATGTAAGCCTGAAACGCGGTATTAAGTTGCTGATCTGGATATTTTTCCATGCTTACCTCTTAAACAGTGCCGCCGGGGATCTTGCTGGTGTTGTTGGTTCCGGTTGTCCCGCCGAATTGGCCTAGCAGATTCGTTACCGGCTGGTATGCCGAATTGATGCCGCCCCAATAATTCTGCGCTGTCTGTTGAGCGCCCGTGGCCGCCTGCTGTGCAAGAGACTGAGCTCCACTCGCCGCCGTACCGTAAAGCTGAGGAATCTGTTGCTGACCACTCCACAGAGACGCACCGAGAGATCCAAGACCCTGACCAAGCTGACCCGCGTTGGTATACGCGCCAAGGTTCTGTTGATTGGCACTCAGTCCTGCAGCCTGATTAAGCTGCTGAGCGTTCATTCCAGCGGTCTGATTTGCCAAAGACATTTGATTTTGTGCGCTCGCATTGAATTGCGCCGCTGCATTCTGGGCGATCTGGTTCTGTTGAGCGGCAGTGAGCTGACCACCGTAGTTGGTAGTAGCGGCCTGAAGCGCTTGAGTGACATACTGAGATCGCTGATTGTTAAGCGCTGCCTGATTAGCCAAGGCCGTCTGCTGCGCGGCGGAAAGATTCGCCTGACCCGCAGTGAGTCCTGCAGCCTGATTGAGCTGCTGTGCCGTCATACCGGCCTGCTGATTCGCAAGTGCAGACTGCTGCGCCGCGGAGAGATTGGCCTGACCCGCTTGAAGCCCTTGACCCTGCGCGGTATTGAACTGGCTAAGGCCTGACTGGTAAGCATTTGAAAGTCCTTGAGCCACCAAATTCTGATTGGCCAGATTCTGGTTGAGCTGTTGCTGACCCAAAGCAAGCTGTTGACGCGCACCACCATACGCCCCGGCCTGCGCGGCCTGGCTTTTGAGTAAATTGTTCTGTTGCGCGTTCTGTTGATTGGCAAGTTGAAGCTGATTACTCAACACTTGCTTCTCATAAGGATCCATGTACTGCGCGGCGGTTCCCGGGGAAGTCCAAGATTGCGGGCCAGCCATCTGATTGGTGCCGACTTGTACCGCTCTGACATTTCTCGGTTGCGCCATTTGATTGGTCGCCGCCTGCGCCGCGTCATAAGCCTGCGCTTGGATATCCTGTGGAGCGTTCATTAACGCCGCTTGATAGGTGGCCGCCTGCTCATTTATGGCATTGACCTGTGCCGGAGTGTAGTTGGCGTTGTTAAGCAGTCCTTGGGAGGCCTGGTTAATCGTGTTCGTCCCTTGCTGGAACTGTGACGGAGCCTGGCTGATCGAATTCAGGTTATTGAGCGCCTGTTGGAAAATCGGATTGGTTACACCCGCATACTGGTTGTTAAGCTGAGTAAGATCGATCCCCGGTGTCTGCACAGTCAAAGCCTGGGCGAGCGAAGGCGTGGTTCCGGAAGGAGCCTGGTCATTTTGATACTGCGTATACGCTTGCTGCTGTTGGGTGAGGGCATTTAACGTATTTTGATCCTTAGTGGACAAGGTTTGCCCATACCCT
>Ga0007809_10000632_pt1 | contig 14817 bp, 9 predicted proteins | sample CryBogCBE02Aug07_FD_60383 | JGI IMG/M metagenome (GOLD analysis project Ga0007809, IMG submission 60383) | Freshwater microbial communities from Crystal Bog, Wisconsin, USA - CBE02Aug07 | ecosystem: Environmental > Aquatic > Freshwater > Lake | place: Crystal Bog, Wisconsin, USA | collected...
GCGACGGGAGCGACGGGTGCGACGGGAGCGACGGGAGCGACGGGTGCGACGGGACCTGCTGGGCCAGCTGGACCAATGACTTATATTGCTATGCCTCCAAATGTTCAATTACCTTCACCCACTGTTACTCCTCCTTCTTAAACATTTGTAGTGATCGCTCAGAGATTTTAATACTTTCATTCTTCTCCAAATCGTATACTATACGTTTTGGTGATAGATTCGGATACTTCTTGATATAAGATTGAATTGTTTCAATCTCTTCATCTGACCACTTTGATTTGCGGTTTTGTTTTTGCTTTTCTGGGGATTTTTCAACTTCATGAATTTTACGAACCAATCCTTCTGATGTTTGTTTTACTGAACCTATTTCTAAACTACCATCGTGATGTTTATCATGACACTTATTACATAAAACAATTAGATTTCTAATATGATTCATATGCTGTCCATCAGGAAGTATAGAATCCACAGAATCTTTTTGCGGAATAATATGATGAACTTCTAACATGTTTGAAATACTTGTATGACATACTTCACAGTTATAAACATCAATCTGATTATTATAAGATGATGATTTATGTTGTTCATTTAGTATAGATTTGCGAATAGTGTGCGCTAAATCAAGAAACTCGTGTGGAATATTCATCGCTTTCGCCACTTCTAAACCATAGTATGTTTTCCCAGCACCACGTTCAAGTCTTCTATCATACACGATCAAGTCGTTAAGCACATCATAATGAACTTTTAAATGCCAGATTTGAACATTCTTTAGTTTCTTAATGATTTCTAAATCATTTAATCCATGAAGATGTGTCGCAAAAATAAAACTTGCTTTTAACTGACTCAACCAAACGATACCAGAAGCAACAAGCGATGTAGCAGAAACTGATTCTGTTCCAGAACATAGTTCATCTCCTAAAACAAGACTAAACTGATTCGCTTTTTTCAAGATTTCACGAAGTTCAAGCATCTCCACAGCAAAAGAAGATAGTCCAGCCCAAATATTATCTTGATTTAAGATTCGTGTGAAAACTGATTTGAACGGCTTGAGCGTTAGCGAGGTTGCTGGAACGTAGCAACCCGCTTGTGCTAAAAGAACAGCTATACCAACTGCTTTCATTAATGAAGACTTTCCAGAAGCGTTCATTCCATAGAGTAACCAACCTTCACTATTTAGTTCTACATCATGTGTTACATACTCAATTTGAGTATTCTGTTGTTCAATAAGTGGATGACGCAGTTGTTTTATAGCAAATCCAGATGATTCACTGTTTGATTCATAGATTGGTCGCGTAAAACCTTTTGCTTTACAAACATTCGCAATTGTAAAAATAATATCAATATGAGAAACATACGATTCTATATTATTCCAAAAATGACGATACTTATCAAAAAAGTTATTACAGATTGGAACAAGTTCCTCTTTTACTGCTTGCGCTAACTTCGTTTGATAGTTCAAACAGATCATATGAATCTGCTCCAAATATGAAGAATTAATAACTGCGCTTGATGTTTTCATTGAAACAGAGATTTCAAGGTTTTTTACATTGGATTGAATTATAGAAGCAATCTTTTTGCTTGTATCAATCCAAAAGAAATTTGAATCTTTTCCACTAAAACTTAGTGAATTGGGTGGAAGTTTTGCTTCACTTGTAATTTTTTCTAAAAACATTTCTGCTTTTTGAAACTCTTTTTGAAGTTTCGTTTCAATCTCAAATGTTTTTGGCGCGATTTCATTCTGTAAAAACGAGAGCAATTCATTTGATTGCTTCGCTTTCTCAATATCAAACTGTGAATAAAAATAGTTTAAATAATCTTTTAATTCAAATAGAATATTCTTTGATTCAATATTAGGAAACATTGTTAATGTTTCAGCAATATCTAAAATCCTGTTATAAGATTGCTCTAAGTTAAGAATATCTTGCGCATTCAAACTGTAAAGTGAAAACTTGTGATGTAATCTTCCTAAATCTGCTATCTCTTTTAAACACCGCTCAATCTTCTTCTTTTGTTCTATATCAATAGAATACACATAATCTAACTGTCCTACACGTTTATTTAAAATAGTTATATCTGAGATTGGATTTAGTATATAATCATAGATATCGCGTTTTCCCATTGGTGTAAACGTTTTCTTAAAATATGAGAATACACCATCGTTATTTCCAATAATATTTAGCTGATTCAAAACATTATTTCCAAGAAACACATACTCATTTGGAACAAAAATCGTGTTACTTTCTAAGATCTTTTTGACATTTGGGAAGTGATCGTTCAAGAAAGAAACGAGTGAAACTAAAGATGCTTCAAGATTTGAATCTTGTGTTATAAAGAGCGCATCATAAATAGATAAGAGTGATTTATTCTGAAATGCGTTGGATAGAATTGTCTGTTTTAAAAAGGATTGATACTCAATATACTCTTTTCTATGAATAAGTGGAATATTAAGATGTAACTTAAAAAAAGAATTGTCTGGAAAATGAAATTGATTCCCTTGCCAAACAATAAAGAGTTCTTTTACAGGATGAACTTGAAAGAAGTGAATCAGTGAATCAAAGTTCCACGAATCGTATTTTCCTCCAATTGTTCCTTCAAAACTTTTACACTGTCCTGTTGAAACATCCGCTACACTTACTGAAAACTGTGGTGGAACAACATAACTCTGTTCTTTTAAATACAAACAACCAATATAGATGGATGGTTCATTCAGATTGGCTTCCACATGTGTTCCTGGTGATAAGATTTGTGTTACTTTTCGTTCAATCACTTTCCCATTTTTATCTTTCACTTGTTCCACTACCACCACAGTCCACTGTTCTTTTGTTAGTATAGAAGCATACTTATGAAGTGATTGAACTGGAATACCAGAAAATAGTTCATTATTCTCTTTCAAACTGAGTTGAATATTGAGTAGTTCAGTTGCGCGTTTCATTGATGTCTCACCATCAGGAAACTCATCAGACCGTTTGTCATACATTTCATAGAACTTACCAACTTCTAGAAAAATACATGTATTTGGTCCATACTTTTGAGAATACGTTTTGTAATATTTCTTAAACTCCTCTTTCATAGATGTCATCTTATCTATAATAAATTAGTGTTTTAGGTTTAGGTATTTTGCTTTAGCAAAATGACCTAACAGCAGGCATTTATAATGCCTTGTGTTTCATTTTATTTTTGCTTAAGCAAAAATAAAATTCAACAGTAAGCCCTAAAGGGCTTTGTGTTTCGGATTTTTCTTCGAAAAATCCTTCAACAGTAGGCATTTATAATGCCTTATGTTTCAGCATCATATAATCAGAGTAAATCTGACGAATCATTGTTTCTGGTGCTTTAGAACCAACTTTAATAAGTTTCGCGTTCTCAAGAACAGATTTAATCTCATCTAATGATTTTTCTTCCGCATGTTTCTTAATCGTTTTCGCTTTGTGAAGTTTCTTATTCAGATTTTTCAGTGAAAACTTAATCTTCTTTGAAACTTTGCGTGTCTTGTTCTTGAGTGGAACATTCTCATTCATATGAGTTACAACCTGAGGATGCTTTGAAACAGAGAGAGTAACTCTATGATTCTTCTTAGGTGCTGCTTTTAATACTACCTTCTTTTTAGCACCACCGCTCGCCTCACCAGCATAAGTAACTGATTTTGGTAGAACTCCTTCCACATCCGTAGTTTCTTGTGGTAGCGATTGAGGAGTCATTGTTTGAAGTTGGACAATTGTTCCAGCACTGGTAGAACCTCCACCAGTTGCGTTCTTTCGCGTATTCTTACGCTTTTTTGGTGAATAAAGATCTTTTGCTGCTTCTCCAGTGAGAGTAATCTCTTTTGTATCCGACATTCAGCCTACTTTATCAAAAGATAAAAACACTGGTCTAAAGATTGTTTACAGTTTTATAGTAGGTATTCCAGCATTTTTTGGAAAAAATTAAAAAGGATGAACACCGAAAAAGAAGTAATCATGGAATCTTCAATCCCTTCGTATCGTCATGTGCTTGATAAGTTCTACGCCCAATCAGAAGGGCGTCAGATTATCTATCATCAGATTGAATCATTTAACCATTTTATGGATATTGATATCCCAGAAGTAATTCAAAATGTAAATCCTATTATTGTGCGTGGGTCGCCAGAAGTTCCTATTTCAGGTCCTCGTTCTGCGCTTGCTTCAGCAACAGGACTTTCAACATCTGCTGCGAATAGTTTAATGGGAACAACTGGTGCAAATGATTCAAAAATAAATATTGCTGGACCAAACTATGAATATGAAATTTCAATGGTATTTGAAAATTTGTCATTCCGAAAACCTACAATCTTTGAGAACAATGGCGCAATTCTTCCAATGATGCCTAATGATGCGCGTCTTCGTAACTTGACATATGCTTCACCACTCTTTGTAGATGTCCGTATTAAAACAACATTTATTGACAACACGAAAAATGGTGAGAAGCATGTTCGTGAACGTCTCTTTCCAAATATCCATATGGGGAAGATTCCAGTGATGGTTGGCAGCAAATACTGTTTGCTTCACGATCAGAAGTTCTTACATCCTAAGAATCTTGGTGAGTGTGCGGAAGATTATGGCGGATACTTTATTGTATCTGGTGGTGAGCGTGTTATTATTAGTCAAGAACGGATGAGTGAGAATCGTCCCTTTGTATTTCGTAATAATAAGTCTAATAATAAAGATATTGAGATTATTGAAGTCAAGTCCATCGGTCCTGATAATGACCAGATGCCTAAATCAAATCAAGTGAAAATTGTTTATCATCCTAAGAATGCGCAGATTCATCTATTAAAAGCAAATATTCCGCGAATTAAGTCTGATATTCCACTCTTTATTCTATTTCGTGCGCTTGGTGTGTGTAACGATCAAGATATCTATGAGCTTATTATTGGAAAGGGGATGAGTGGAATCTATGAATCGTATTCAAGCCTCTTTGATGAATCAATTCAAGAAGCAAGTTTTATTAAAACGCAAGATGAAGCAATTGCGTATTTGGTAAGTGAGATTAACTCTTCTTCAACTCATGCAAAACAAACATCCATTCGTATCCATGATTTGATTCACAATGAACTCTTCCCTCATGTTGGTCTTCATGATGAGGACAACTATAATAAAGCATGTTATCTGGCACATATTACACGAAAACTTCTTTGGGTAGCATCAAATAAGATTGCGATGGATGATCGTGATGCGTATCCAAACAAGCGTGTTGATTTGCCAGGTTTTCTACTGGCTTCACTATTTAGAACATACTTTAACAATAAAATGGTAAAAGATATTCGTTCAAGTCTTTCAAAAGAGATTCATAATGGAAGTTGGCGTGCTTCTGGAAGTTTTGAAGATATTGTAAACATTTCCAACATTAGTAAGATTATTAAATCTGTTATTATGGAGGTAGGATTGAAAACCAGTCTTGCGACTGGTAACTTTGGTTCAGCAAAGATTGGTGGACCTACAAAGATTGGTGTGTCTCAAGTGTTGAATCGTTTGAACTATGTCGCAAGTATTTCACATCTTCGTCGTGTTAGCACACCAATTGAGAAGACTGGAAAACTGATTGCGCCACGCAAACTTCATAATACACAGTGGGGATACATTTGCACTTCTGAAACACCAGAAGGACATAGTGTAGGAGTTGTGAAAAATCTTTCAAGTGTTGCTTGTGTATCAATCTATTCAAATGTAAATATTGTGTTGGACTACTTGAAGAATCTAAAAGTGATTCAGCAGTTGAAGGATATTAGTGTAGAAGAGAAACACGCAAATATGAGAGTGTTTGTAAATGGTGCTTGGATTGGTTGTATTAAGAGTGAGAATGTGTTATCCACAATTGATAAGATTAAACGCGCAAAACGCACGGGTCTCATTCATATTCATACTGGCATTATTTGGAAGAACTTCTTCAAGGAGCTTTGGATTACAACTGAAGCGGGTCGTCTTCTTCGTCCACTCTTCTGTGGTGAAGCATTGCGTGAAATTATGAGTGATAAGAGTGGAAAGTTAGTTAAAGAAATTAATAATCTGAAGACTTGGAATGAACTACTGATGTGGAACTCTCCTAAGAACAATCAACTAATTGAATACATTGACCCTGGTGAAACGGAAACTGCGTATATTGCGATGACATTGAAAGAGTTAAATGAAGACCATACGCATATGGAGATTCATCCAGCAACTGCGCTCGGTTCCATTGCGTCAAATATCCCTTTTCCTGACCACAATCAGTCACCGAGAAATTCGTACCAGTGTGCAATGGGCAAGCAAGCAATGGGTATGTATGCGCTCAACTACAAAGACCGTTTTGATACAATGGCACACGTCCTTTGCTATCCAAATGTTCCATTTGTTTCACCATTTATGTCAAAGTTCTATGGTTCGCAAACGATGCCTTCAGGTCAGAATGTAACAGTCGCAATTATGACATACACTGGTTACAATCAAGAAGATTCAGTTATGATTAATCGTGGCGCACTTGATAGAGGATTATTCCGTTCAATCTTCTATAGAACCTATAAAGATGAAGAACGAAAGAATCAGAGTTCTGGCGAAGAAGAAAAGTTCTGTAAGCCAAGCGCGGATGACACGAAGCAGATGAAGCACGCAAACTACTCGAAACTTGATGATGAAGGTTTTGTTACTGAAAATACATATGTTGATGCGGATGATATTCTAATTGGTAAAGTGGTTCCCATTCGTGTGCCAACTGGTATGGTGATACCTGCTGGTTCAAAGAAACTACGCGACGTTTCTCGCACAATTCGTAACAATGAAACGGGTTGGGTTGATAAGATTTTCAAGAATCGCAATGGTGAAGGATACAGTTTTGTGAAGATTCGTGTGCGTCAGGATCGTATTCCTGAGATTGGGGATAAGTTTTGTATGACAAATGATCATGATGTATTAACTGAACGAGGATGGATACCTATTGATAAAGTTACAATTGATGATAAAGTAGCACAACTGAATAAAGAAACTAACACTATGGAATATGTAAATCCAATTGAAACGTTAGAATTTGACCAAGATGGTAATATGTATGAAATTGAAAGTCAGGGTGTAAGTTTGAAAGTTACTATGAATCACAGAATGTGGATTCAGAAACGTGATAAACCAACTTATGAATTAATTAAAGCTGAAGAAATTATTGGTAAGCGTGTAAGATATCAATGTGATGGACCTGTCAATCGTGAAGATTTGGAATTAACTATTGGTAGTATAAAACTTTCAGAAGAATCAATGGATGCTTGGTTATATATTTGTGGTATTTGGATAGCAGAAGGATGGACTAACTCTGGTCGTGTAGAATTTGCCGCAAATAAAGAAAGAGTAAAGAATAAATTGGATGAATCTTGTGATATCCTAAATCTAAATAAAAATTTTGTAGAATCCACTAAGAAATATTATATTAATAATAAAGATATTACTAATCATCTATCACCTTACAGTGTTGGTGCTACAAATAAGAGTCTTCCAGATTGGGTATTTAAATTAAGTGCTCGTCAATCAAAGATATTTATTGAAGGAATGTGCCTTGGCGATGGTCATGAAACTACTACATCACTTCATTATTCTACATCATCAATTAAACTTCGTGATGATTTACAAATTCTATGCCAACATGCTGGTTATACATCTTATTATGCTAAACTTCATGATGTTGGTCATCAAACTATTATGAAAGATGAGCGTATTATTACTTCAACCGCAGTTAGTTGGGATATTGGTATTCGTAGAACAAGACTAAGACCAACAATTAATCACGGTCATACTAATGAACAGAATGGTCAATCTGAATCAATTACACCTTTTACTGGAAAAGTATACTGTCTTCGTGTTCCATCTGAAGTATTCCTTGTAAGACGACATGGAAGAATTGTATGGACTGGTAATTCGTCTCGCCACGGTCAGAAAGGAACATGTGGAATGATTCTCAATCCTGAAGATATGCCTCAAACCGCAAGTGGTATTATTCCAGATATTATTATTAATCCTCACGCGATTCCATCACGTATGACAATCGCACAGTTTATGGAGACACTACTTGGAAAAGTATGTTGTGAACTTGGTTGCGTTGGTGATGGTAGTCCATTTAATGAAGTAACGATTGATGGTCTTGCTTCTATTATGCGCGATAAACTTAGATTGGAACCGTATGGAAATGAAATTCTATACAATGGATACAATGGCAAGATGATGAATACAAGTATCTTTGTTGGACCAGTCTACTATCAGCGACTGCGTCACTGCTCCGCAGATAAGATTCACTCTCGTTCTTCAGGACCATTGGTAATGCTTACACGCCAACCCGCAGAAGGTCGTGCGCGTGAAGGTGGTCTGCGATTTGGTGAAATGGAACGTGATTGCGTGATTGCGCACGGTGTAAGTGAATTCACAAAAGAGCGTTTTATGGAGTGCTCAGATATCTTCCGTTGTTATATCTGCCGCGATTGTGGTTCGATTATTGTTTCAAATCCTAAAGAATCTATTTGGAACTGTAGAGGTTGTGGAAATACTACAAACTTTAGTGCGGTGGAAATCCCTTACGCTTATAAGCTACTGCTTCAAGAGTTAGAGACAATGAATATTTCAAGTCGAATTATTACCAAATCCAAACTACTGCGATTCCAAACTCAGAAGAAAGTTGAGAATCAGTAACGAGTTCTATTCTTCTTAACCGATTTTTTAGTTAATTTTCTTTTGTATGTTCTTCTTCTCTTACCACCACTTATATTAACATATTTTTGAATAGATTCAATGTATGTATCTAATTTATCTTTTATTTCAGGATAATCAGATACAAAATGATGAGTATAAGGTGTGCGAGAATGTTCTACATATCTCTCTTCCATTTCTTCAATTGAATAAATTTTAAATAAGTTTTTCAAATGATACATATTAAAAAATTGCGCACCAAACTTATATTTAGCGAATAAATCATAAAGAGTAGATTCAAATAACGCAAATATCTCATGTAATTTTTCTTGATGTATATTTGAATGAAACTGTTTTACGTGGACGTATGTTACACCTTTATCCATTAAATCAGAATGAATTAAATCATCAAAAAAGATAATATCTGAAGGTTCTATATCACTTATATTTCGTAACTCTTTTGCTACTTTCTGAATTGTTGCTACTGTTTTTAATCTTGAACCAACTGCTGGACCATCAAACTCATTTCTTAAATTATTAGTTCTATCTAAATAACCAAAAAAAATATCTTTTCGTTCAAATGCGCGTTCAAACGCACGCCCAGCAAACTCTAATGTATAAGGATTCCCATTATTGGAGTAGATTAAACAACCTGCTAATGATTTCTTATCAATCTGTTCAACCAACTTTGCGATAACACTATCAATATCAGGTCGTAAAATCATTTCTGTATAACCTTCTTTATCAAGCGCAGTTTCAAATGTATCTCTTAACTCTTTTAAAAACTCTTTTGTTTTGGGGGAATACTTCTCATATTCAAACTTTAATTTGAGTTTATTTTGAACACTAATACCACTATTATTAAAAAGTGAGGGAATATCATATATACTTGAGAAAAAATCAATAGATGAAAAATCACCTATTGTATTATCTAAATCAAATACTGCTACCCCTTTTGGCATCTATTATAGTTGTTTATAAATTTCAAAAAATTTTGAATATTTTCAAAAAATTTTGAAAAATTGATTTCATTTTTCACTTTCGGGTTTTTATAATAATGATTTCCAAAATGTCTTTTAGTATGAAGGTGGAAAAGCGTAATGGTTCGCTAGAGCCAATCTCATTTGATAAAGTTCTCGGACGTATTCGCAAAGCATCAAAGAATCTTATGGTAAATCCTGATTCTATTGCGCAACAGGTCCTAGCGCGTATCTATGATGGTGTTAAAACAAGTGAAATTGATGAACTAACCAGCCAACTGGCGGTTTCACTTTCTACGACTCACCCCGACTATAATATTCTTGCTTCTCGGGTTGCGATTAGTAATCATCATAAAAATACAGATCCATCCTTTACTAATGTCATGTTAGCTCTTGCCAATCAAGTTGATAGTAAAACAAACGAGCACGTCTCACATGTAAATGACGAGATTGTATCAGTTGTAAAAGAAAATGGCAAAGAAATTGATGCTCATATTGATTTTGATAGAGATTATCTATTTGATTATTTTGGATTCAAGACACTTGAGAAGTCTTATCTACTGCGTGATTCCAATCGCAAAGTTCTGGAACGCCCGCAACATCTTTGGATGCGTGTAAGTATTGCGATTTGGCCTAACGATTTGAAGAAAGCATTTGAAACTTATGACTATATGAGTCAGAAGTATTTTACTCACGCAACTCCTACACTCTTTAATGCTGGCACCAAACGTCAACAGTTGTCAAGCTGTTTCCTACTTTCCATGGCAGATGATAGTGTAACTGGCATTTACAAGACACTTGGTGATTGTGCGATGATTAGCAAACATGCGGGTGGTATTGGACTTCATATTCATAACATTCGCGCACGTGGTTCAACTATCAAAGGAACAAATGGTCAATCAAATGGAATTGTTCCAATGCTTCGTGTCTTTAATAATACTGCGCGGTACATTGACCAAGGTGGTGGAAAGAGAAACGGTTCCTTTGCTATCTACTTGGAGCCATGGCACGCAGATGTGGAGGACTTTATACGTATGAAACAAAACACTGGCGCAGAGGAAGAACGTGCGCGTGATCTCTTCTATGCGCTCTGGATTCCTGACCTTTTCATGCGTCGCGTTGAATCAAATGGAACTTGGAGTCTATTCTGTCCCAACGAAGCACCAGGTCTTGCTGATGTTGTGGGTGATGATTTTGAAGCACTTTATATGAAGTATGAAAATGAGAAGCGTTATCGCAAACAAGTATCTGCGCAGAAACTCTGGTTTCAGATTCTTGATTCTCAGATTGAAACTGGAACACCTTATCTACTCTATAAAGATGCTGCGAATAAGAAGTCCAATCAACAGAATTTGGGTGTTATTAAGTCATCAAATTTATGTACAGAAATCATTGAGTATTCAGACAAAGATGAAACCGCAGTTTGTAATCTTGCTTCCATTGGACTCCCAACTTTCATTAAGAAGGACAAAAGTGGTGTAACAAAGTTTGATTTCAATCTACTACGCAAAGTGGTAGGAGTTGTAACAACAAATCTAAATCGTGTCATTGATATTAACTACTATCCAACTCCTGAAACAAAGAAATCAAATATGCGTCATCGTCCAATTGGCTTGGGTGTTCAGGGACTTGCGGATGTGTTCGCCATGCTAAAGATGGCTTGGGATTCAAAAGAAGCGCACGAACTGAATAAGAAGATCTTTGAACATATCTACTATGCCGCGTTGGAAGCATCACTTGAGATTTCAAAGAAGGAAGGGTCATATGAAACGTTTCAAGGAAGTCCCGCATCCAAAGGGATTCTACAGTTTGATATGTGGGATGTAAAACCATCAAATGATTTGGAGTGGGATAAGTTGAAGAAACAGATTGTAAAACATGGATTGAAGAATTCACTGCTGGTGGCACCAATGCCAACAGCTTCTACAAGCCAGATTTTGGGATTTAACGAATGCTTTGAACCTTTTACTACAAATATTTACAGTCGTCGCACACTTGCTGGTGAATTTGTTGTAATCAATAAGTATCTACTCCGTGAACTAATTGATTTGAATCTATGGAATGATGAATTAAAGCAGAAAATTGTTGCGAATAACGGTTCCGTTCAAGCAATTGATGGTATTTCAAATGAACTAAAACAGCGTTATAAGACTGGTTGGGAACTATCCCAGAAAGTGCTAATTGATATGGCAGCTGATCGTGGCGCATTTATCTGCCAAAGTCAGAGTTTGAATCTATTTATTGCGGATCCTAACTACGCCAAACTAACAAGCATGCACTTTTATGGCTGGAAGCGTGGATTGAAGACTGGATGTTACTATTTACGAACAAAAGCACCGGTTGCGGCACAGAAGTTCACTGTAGAACCAGTTGTTGCTATTGCGCCTGCTAAGAAAGAAACACCTGAAGAGAAAAAGAGTCGTGAACGTAAGGAACTATTGGACAAGTTAGCAGCAGAGTATGAAGAAGAATCAAAACGCGCAAAAGAGTTAGCTGATTCCGGTCAAGGATGTACTATGTGCTCTTCATAAATTTTATAGTAATTATATAGAAATGTTAATTCTTGCTACTATACTTTTTATTCTTTTATCTCCCGGCATGTTAATCACTCTTCCTCCTGTATCTAAGTTATGGATGTCTGAGGAGACATCCAACTTAGCAGTCTTAGTTCATGCTGTTGCATTCTTTGCTGTGCTCAAGATGATTGCTACAGATACACTTGGTTTAGGTTGGCTGAAGAATGTAGAATCTGAGATTACTGGAAGTGCTGGACTAACTCTCTAAATATAGTATAGAAATGTTAGTTATCTTAACTCTACTCTTCATTCTACTTCAACCCGGCATGCTATTAACTTTACCACCTGTAACAAAGTTATGGATGTCTGAAGAAACAAGTGCTTTAGCTGTATTTGTCCACGCTGTCTTATTCTTTGTTGTTGTAAAGTTTGCTTCACTTGGCTACTTCCCCTTCAACTATCTAAATGATTTAGAAACTCAGATTATTGGATCTGATGCTGAAGTTTCTGCTTCTAAATCAAGCTAAGCTAAATTAACATTCACACCAGCTAACTTATGAATAAAAACTAAATACTCTTTTGGAAATCCCCAGAAACAACTTGGTGTTACACCATCAGTCGCAGGTATGCGACGACTTGATGTATTATTACCATGAGAAAATGCTACTATAATCTGTTGTGGTGGAATCTCTAATACTTCTGTTTCTCTTCCTTCAATTAACGATTCACCTTCCCCTACTTGAATAGAACTATCAAAAGGTTTTTGCTGAAACCAAGATTTATAGAATGTGAGTGTTGCTTCACTAATTCGCTGACCAAGAGGTAAATCAAGTGGAGGACAATTTACAGCACTAATACCATTTTTTAAATCATAACAAGCAATTGTCGTGCAAACAGTTGCTTTTGGTTTCATTGTATGCTGAGTGAGCCATGCTACACGACGACGAAATGATGTAATAGGATAGTGGTCATCATCGTCCATAAATAATACAATTTCATTACTTGCTTTTTCAACACCAATATTTCGCTTTTCTGAAACTGGTGTTTTTTTGCGAAGAGGAACATAAATAATAGAAAGTGGTTTTGATTGCTCTGCTGTTGAAACAACTTTATCAGACGCATCTTCATTAATATCGTCTGAATCTTCCACAATAATCCACTCAATCTTATCTTTAGGATAATCACTAATCATAATATTATGACATGCTAATTCAAAGAATCGTCTACGATTATAAAGAAGTGTAACAATTGAAATGGGTGGACAATCTTTTGGTTCAAGAACTGGTGGAAGTTTTGGTTTCGGATTCTTTGAAACAACGGAATCAAAAAGTTGTAAAAACGTTTTCCTAAAATAATCTTGTTTGAACTCAGTGTTTTCACTTTGTGAAACAGCGTGTTGAGAAACTTTGTTTCTTAACTCAGTGTTTGGCAGAACATTCTTTTTATACACTTGAAATTGAAGTATCGCGTTATCCAAATCTTCTTCAATATTTGGTGTATCCACCACATATGAACCATAAGGACAGACTGGATTATTCTTTTCCATTGTTGATTGAACCCAAACTACTTGCTTTGAATCTTTATAATCTTGCTGATAAACTGAAAGTGTATTGAGTATCATAAACGCACCAACATATTCTGCTTCTGCTGCGCTATAACCAAATCCTTCAGAATCAGAACAACAGATATGACCTTCATAGGATTGTTGTAACTTATAAATCTCCTCAATAGTTAAATCTTTTACTACATATTCAATATTCTCTTTTGGTTCTACTAAATCCAAAGGTTCAACACTATAGATTGTTAGTTTTGGATACGATGGTTTCCAGTTTGAAATAATTCGCTTGGCAAAGCTTCGTTTATGTTTTGAACCACCGAGAAGATAGAGAAACTCTTTTACTGGTTTCACTTTTATCTTATCAAACGATTCAATCGTCCAAGGAAGAATGTGAACACCTTCAATCTTTAAATCCTCTTTTGTAATAACACAATCAAACTGTTTTAAATATGGATTGTATGCTTTACTTACATAGTGCTCCGGATTTACTACAAGGATATTAGTATTTGCCCAAGGAACAAAACTATAGATTGGAAGTTCTAAATGAATATTTACATCACTTGAAACGGGTGGTTCAAGTGGATCAGAAATACGAACTCTTGCTACACCAGAAAGTGTTCTACTCAAAAGTTTAGCATCATTTGCTAAACCAAATGAATTTGATTTATTGTAAATAATTGTCACCTCAAGCATCTTTTTCTTTTGAGACATATATATGAAATATTATTAGGAGGTTTAAGTATGGATGAAGCAGTAAGAAATCTACCATACTTGTCATTTAAACAAAATGATTCAATTAATTGGATGGAATCCATGGAAGGAGAAAAATGGAACAATCTGATAGCAAAAGAAAACGAACATTTTGAAAAAGTTTTGAAAAACGTGAGCACCCCTGAAAAGATTCTTGAAATGAAAGAAATCTTTTCAAAACAGAAACCATGTATAACTTTTCAATACAAGTTCTTAAAGTTAAACTACCTTTCTTCAGAACACTATGAATATATCTATTTAAATAAGAAATATACTGTAAAAGATTTAGAAATAAGGTTTAATAGAATATTTCAAATACTTGATATTGGAAATGGTGCTGAAAAATATCGTTTAGAATGTTT
>Ga0007809_10000636_pt1 | contig 14796 bp, 25 predicted proteins | sample CryBogCBE02Aug07_FD_60383 | JGI IMG/M metagenome (GOLD analysis project Ga0007809, IMG submission 60383) | Freshwater microbial communities from Crystal Bog, Wisconsin, USA - CBE02Aug07 | ecosystem: Environmental > Aquatic > Freshwater > Lake | place: Crystal Bog, Wisconsin, USA | collected...
ATGAAGCATGCAAAACTATTCATGACGTGATAGACAAGGTGTACGAGCAAGTAGGAGAATGGTACGATGAATAGACGTGGATTATTTGGTGAAGATGGCAATCTTTGGTTAAAGTCCAAAGGTGGTGATTGGAAACGTGTGGTGACAGAATGAGTGAAGTTACTGAACGATGTAACGTATACCTGCTTGGTGGTGGTCTATGGAATCCAGAATTAGCGCACCATGATGCTGTTCGCGATTTGATAATTGATTGTCGCGATGAAATTTATAAACTCGAGGTATACAAAGATGCAATCCACCACATGTGTTCTTTGAGATACGGGGATGTAGATGACTACATCCGCATCGCCAAGCAGGCAGTAGCAGATTATGAGGCACAGCTATGAAAAAGAAGGGTCATGATCCTGTAGACATTAACTCTGGTCTTTTTAAATCAGATAATCCATTTATTGACACAGTGTTTACATACATTATTGGAGACAAAGTATTCATTGATACAAAAAAAGAATCAATCTGTCTTACGATAGACCAAGCAAAGAAGTTGACTAATTTTCTTCATGATCGTATAGTAAGGCCACCAGTGAGGTTTGACGATTTTGGAAGGAATGACCACGATGAATAAACAACCATCTTCTAGCAAGTATGATTATGACGATGACGATAACAAAATGAAACCAAGCGATTGGATCATTGTTGCATTGATGGTCATGGTTGTTGTATCTGCAGTGTACTTCTTTGGAGTTAAACAGTGAACGTCTATCAATGGAACGAGCTTCATCAGCTTTCTATGGACCAATCATCAACAATTTTTATGATTGGTTTCTTTGCAGCAATGATGACTGTGTGGCCAGTCTGTATGTTAATTTTGCTACCTCATGATGTGTTTCTATCAAAGAATGTACTTATTCAAGCTGCAGAAAAGAAAGCTGCATTGCTCGAAAAGGAAAATGAGAAGCTGCGTTTGGAATTGATTGACCACATCGCAATCATTGATGCTCTGTTGACGGAGAAGTTAAATGGACAAAGCTGAGATGGAAAGGATTTGGAATGGTGCAATACTCAATTGTAGCACTGTCAACAAATTTAAATTAGAGAAACAAAACGTATATTCATGCACAATGAAACTCTATAAAAAGGTTCTCGTTGACGAATTTACTGAAACAGGGTATTTTAAAAATGAAAAGATTGCTCGAAGTACTCTTGAAATGAAACTCAATGCTATCAGAGCTCAAAAAGGTTATTCGTGGGGTAAACACGTAGAGTATGAAAACCTTTCTTGGACTTTCATTCATAAATAAACAACTGCGCTCGTGATCCAACTGGCAGAGGTGACGGACTTAAAATTCGTATGTTGTGGGTTCGAATCCCACCGAGCGCACCAATCATTCATAGGTATATCATGTCAGAATATGTCGAACGTAATCCTCCGTTTCCATTGCTTCAAGACAAATTGAACATATTGGTCAAAGAATATTATGAAGCTGAGTGGGAAGAAAATGAAACTAAAAAATTAATTCTTAAAGATGATATTGAAAACATTGAACGCCGAATGATGTTTGGTGAAAAATACGAGGTTCCTTTTTAATATGATGGATTGTTTGATTATTGGCGATAGCATCGCAGTTGGTCTTTCTAACTTCAGGAAGGATTGCATTTCATTTTCAAAGGGTGGAATTACAAGTAGAGGTTGGAGCATCAACCACATTAATAGACCATCGCTCAATATGATCGATTATAATACAGCTGTTATTAGTCTTGGAACTAATGATGGTGTACATATTGAAACATATGAGTTCTTGACTGAAATTAGATCTGTGATAAGTGCTAAAACAGTATACTGGATTATGCCAGCTATTAACCCTCGTGCTCAAGAAATGGTTTTAAAAGTTGCTAGACATCGAGGTGATAGGATTGTATATATAAAAGACCTATCCAGTGATGGTGTTCATCCGTCTACTAATGGATACAAATGGCTAGCATATCAGACTCAAATGGGGGAGTAGCTTAAAGGTAAAGCCGTCCGCTCATAACGGACTTAGTGTAGGTTCGAGTCCTACCTTCCCCACCAAAGGTTTATCCAATGTCAATTAAATTCCTATATTATTTTATAATCATGAATTGGATGGGAATCATCCCTTTAATATTGTTGGTAATTTACGATATTTTTTTCAGTTGACTTTTTTCAAAACATCCTATATAGTAAGGATAGTGAGTCAAACATGGAGAAGTGCGATGTCTGTATATCCTAATTCTTACAAATTCGTCGTTGAGTTTGAGAAGATTCTTGCTATGGGTGTTTTGAATGGTCTCACTATCAAAGATCGTATCCACTTCGTAACTGAGTATGATGCCAAGCGTTGGATTAGAGATGTCCAGCTGTTTGACAAAGGTGCTCGTTATATTGATTTTAAGGTCAAACAAGTAGCATGATTCTTACACAAAACCGTAATCATGATTGGGTGTGGGAGACAATTGCTGGTGAGCAATTGTCTCCTTCTTTTATTACACGACATGCAGCATGGGAATGGAAAGAGTTAATCTTTCAGGTTGTCAAACAAGAGATTGTAGGCGAGCCTACATTACACAAACAACAACCAGAACCCGTTAGCGAAGAGTGCACTTGCGATAACTGCGGCTGCAACTGAAGCCCACAAGAACTCCATGCTAACAGCAAGAATAGCTGTAGAAGAAAGAACAAGACCAATCTGAAGAAGAGAGATAGCCATGCTGTAGTATGGACTTCTTTTCTTTGCTTCTTCTCTTTCAGCTTCTAGATGTCTTGCCTTTGCAGAGATTTCTTTCTTCCCTTCACCTGTGGATGGTTCTGATTCATAGCGGTCGATCTTTACTTTGATTTCCGCAGCTCTCTTCATATCGTTAGCTCTCATAGCATCATCATACGCATATTCAGCAAGAGATTGCTTGATGCTTTTTGATTGATAAAATGACCATGTGTCAGTGATCTCAAGAGTTGTTGTAAGAACCTTACCGCTATTTCCATTAGAAATCATTTGGAAGATAGCGAGCATTAAAGCAAAAATGGAGATCGTGATTGCACCACGTCCCTTCATGATTGCCTCACCTTCACTACGTGATAATAGTTTTCCGTCTTTGCCTTTAATGCTCATTATTTACCTCTTGAAGCTTTAATGTGTTGTATTTCCTGTTCAATAAGAGCTATTTGTTTTTCCAAAGATGATCTTGCAAGTGCAGCATCTCTTTCATTCTTATCTATCTTATCACCAACTTCTTCTCTTAATTTTTGAAGATTTATTGTTGCTTCTGACCTAATTGCAGCTCTTGCTTGAGCAGCATCAGCCTGCATTTCTAATGTAATCTTTTGGTTTGCAGCCAAACTTTTTTCTCTATCAAGTGTCATTGCTGCACGAGCAAGAGCTGCATCCTTTTCTACTTTATCTATTTTATCATTAAGTGCTTCACGAATTTGCGCCATATCTATTGTTGTCCCTTGTGGAGGAATTGCTTTATTGTCAGCATTTACAACAACGGCGATCTTTCCCTTTAACATAATAATCTCGTTGCTTGCACTAGACAAAGCAGTCATTAAATAAACAACACAACTGAATAAAATAGGAATACCAGCAAATACAATTTTTTCTACAAGAGCACCTTTACTTGCATTAGCAGCAAGCACTTCTTGCATCTTTACCTGTGCTTGTTCTTGTTCATTCATTACTTAGCTCCTCCAATAATTCCTTTTGTAATACCCATTGCCTTTGATGCTTGAGCTGCATCAATACCTGTTCCTGCCATCATTAAAAGAACAGCAATAAGCAATCCGGCAGTCAATGCAACATTAATAATTAAAATTACAGAAGTAACACCAACAAGTTCTTCAATGCGGTTTAACTCTCTAATTAGAATACTAATTGTTTCTGTTTCCGTCTTTGCCTTTTCCACATCATTCAACCAGAATGATTTGATCTTTGCATCAACACCAAATTTTCTTTTAACTTGTTGGTCTACTAAATTTATGCTCATTAATGAAACCCTGGTAGTAATTTAGAAAGCATGCTGTACGTAGCATAGTCACCGGATGCTTTTGCAATAACTGCAAATCCAGCTAACATTACCCACAACAATCCTGGAACGATGACAAATATAGTAAAAGCAAGCCAAAGCATTAATACTCTTTCTTCTGCATCAGCTTCTGCATCTTTCAACGCCTGAGCATTGAACTTGGCCTTTTCTGCTTTTTCTTTGAAGTATTTTTCTTTTTCTGCAGGAGATAGAGTTGCAAGCATGCGCATTTCTTCGTCATGCAGTTTCTTTGCATTCTCTGATCTTATTTTTGCGTTTTTAATAGATTGTCTTTGGTTCTGCAATTCCATCTTTTTGTTTGCAGCTTCTTTCATCCCTTTGCCGTTCTTTAGAACGTCTAGGACACCAAAGATGGAATCACCGAGAACTTCGCCCCAAGCCTTACCTAGCTCTGCGGCCTTTTTTGGATCTGACGGTAACATTATACTTCCTTTATTTTGTTTGATTATCATGTAACATAAATAAAGGTAATTCAATTCATTCGTTAACTATATTTATTAACAAATTGGTTCCATGAAGTACAAATCTGTGTTCATTTCCGATGTTCATTTAGGAACCAGAGGGTCAAAATCAGAACTTTTATTAGAATTTTTAAAAGATCTCGAGTGTGACAACCTTTTTCTCGTTGGTGATATCTTTGATGGATGGAGATTAAAACAAGGTTGGTATTGGCCTCAGGAGCATTCAACTGTAATTCAAAAGATACTTCGTATGGCTCGTAAGGGAACAAAGGTATATTACATACCAGGAAACCATGATGAGTTTATGAGACAGTTCTTAGAACATTCGTTTGGAACCGTTGAGCTCCATAATGAAATGGTTTATACTTCTGTATCTGGTAAGCAGTATATTGTTATTCATGGTGATAAGTTTGATCTAGTGACAATGAATATGAAGTGGCTATCTCATATTGGCGATTGGGCATATACTGGTCTTCTCAATATCAATACAGCTCTTCATTGGGTTCGTTCATATTTTAGATTGCCATATTGGTCATTGTCAAAGTGGGCAAAGGGTAAAGTAAAAGAAGCAGTCAACTTTATAGGTAACTATGAACATTCTCTTATCAATTATGCTCGAATTAAACACGTTGATGGTATTATCTGCGGGCATATTCATCAGGCTAATATTTCTTCTATAGATGACATTGAATATATGAATTGTGGTGATTGGGTTGAGTCTTGTACAGCATTGGTTGAGTATGAAGATGGTCTTTTTGAATTGATCCATTGGAGGCAAACTGATGTGGATACTAATCATTCTAGCAATTAATGTAAACAATCCTGATGATGTTCCAGGTCAGGTGACTCTCAAGTTTCAAAATGGACAACAATGCTACGAAGCGCTAGCTTCTCTCCAATATAAACTCAAATTTAGTAATTATTACGTGAGTGGTAAATGTCAAAAATCCTTATAGTATCTGATACGTGGACACCTCATATTAATGGTGTTGTAACAACTCTTAAAAAAATTCAAGAATATGCAAAGTTTGATGTTGAGATAGTTTCACCACAATGGTTTGAAACATATCCTAATCCCTTCTATCCAGAACTACGTCTAGCATTTCCAAATCAACGAGAAATCCAAACTGTAATAGATGCTGTCAAGCCTGACTTCATTCACATTGCAACAGAAGGTCCTATTGGATATGCAATGCGTAAATGGTGTGTGAAAAACAATGTCAAATTTACAACAAGCTATCATACAAAGTTTCCAGAATACTTCAAAGCATACTTTGGTATTCCTACATGGCTAACATATCCATACTTTAAATGGTTTCATAATGCCGGCAAAGGGATGTTTGTATCAACAGATTCTCTCCGAGACGACTTAGAGAAGAGAGGATTTAAAAATTGTGTTGCGTGGACAAGGGGTGTTGATACGGAGCTATTTTGTCTTCCTTGGGAACCAATGACTCGTGAACGATTTGCATTGTATGTAGGAAGAGTATCAAAAGAAAAAAACATTGAAGCTTTTCTTGATCTAAAGTATGATGGTATTAAGGTTGTTGTTGGTGATGGTCCTCAGCGTGCAGAACTAGAACAAAAATATCCAAATGTTCAATTTAAAGGTTTTAGCACAGGACCATTTCTTGCATGGTATTATCAGAATGCAGAAGTGTTTGTCTTCCCAAGCAAATCAGATACATTTGGATTGGTTATGTTAGAAGCACTTGCATGTGGAACACCAGTTGCAGCTTACAATGTAACAGGACCAAAGGATATCATTCATCCTTCAGTTGGTTGTGTTGATGATGATTTACAAAAAGCACTCGATACTGCTCTGCAATGTGACAGGAGAGTGTGTCGTAATTATGCAGAGCAGTACAGTTGGAAGAATGCTGTCGACATCTTCATTAAGAAGATTACGACTTCCTAAGACTAGCAACAGCCCATATGAACAACGGAAACATGAACGCTAATGTAAAAAGTGTTAAGTCTTCTTGTACACTCATTTTTTGAACCTTGCTAGGCGTTCTGCCATTTTGTCTGACATTGGAGGAGGAGTTGATGGATCTGGAGCAACAGGAGTCATCGATACTGTCGTTTGCTGTATGGAAGAAGAAGTTGAGACCGTCGACGAAACAGGCGGACTGGAAACAGGAGGCGCTTGATAGGTTGGCTGAGGACTTACTGAACCTAAACCAGAGTTTGGATCGAATGGAGAAGGAGTTGGCGAAGACGTTACAACCGATGCACCAGCAATCTTCTCTTGAGTACGACCATACGCAGCCACACCAAGAATCGCACCCATCGCCATGTGATACAACCCTGCACCTTGTAAAGTGAGTGGTTGCCACTGAGTCATTTGTTGATGTGTCAATACCTGAGCGATGGACCATACTACTGGAAAGACGACCATATCCATCGTCACAGTGACCATATACATCCAAGCCATCATTGGACGCCATTTTGACTGTATGAAGTCTTCTTTCTTCGCAGACATTCGCTATAATCCCATCAGATACAATAAAAAAAGTTGAGTATCACTTGACTTCATAACGAATCTCTAGTATATATATTTATGTAGTGAGTGCCGTGTGGGCTCACACAACATAAATCAACCTTGCTTAATAGGAGGTCTATCATGACTGTATTTAAAATTGATCACAATCATCTTTTTGGTGACTTAGCTAAATTTGATAAGTTCTTCGTTGGCTACGATGGTATGTTGAGACGTCTAACCGATGCTCACGAAACTCTTTCGAAGTCAATTCCAAATTATCCACCTTATAACATTGCAAAAGTAGATGACAACAAGTATGTCATTGAAATGGCTGTTGCTGGATTTGGAAAGCAGAACTTGAACATTGAACTGGCAAACAACACGCTGGTTATCTCTGGTGACACATCTAACGATTCTGGTGAAGGTTCTTACCTTTACAAAGGAATCGCAGATCGTTCCTTCACTCGTTCATTTAATATTGCCGATACAATTGAGATTAAGAATGCCGAACTTATTAATGGCATGCTCAAGGTATGGCTTGAAAACATTATTCCCGAGTCAAAGAAGCCAAAGAAGATTGATATCACTGATTCACAATCTGATAAGACCACTTCTACAAAGCAAATGCTCACAGAGGAAAAGAAATAATGTTATTAACATTTTTAAGTATCTTAAACAAGAAGATTAACGACTACTTGATGTATCGTCGTACAGTATATGAACTCAACCAACTAACAAACCGTGATCTTGCTGACCTTGGCATTTCACGTGGTGACATTGAGTTCATTGCTCGTAAGCATTCAGTGAGTAGTATATGATTCGTCTTCTTCGTCGCTTGCTTGATGGGCTTATGGAAGCTCGTCAACGCAAGGCTGATCAAATCGTAAGATACTATTCGAACGTAAGAGGACTATAAAAATTTAAGGGGGCTACGGCCCCCTTTTTAGTTGATATATATTATGAAGTGTGGTAGGATTACATAATGAGTTTATTTTACACAAACGTATCCCTTTTCCGTAACGATATCTTGCTACGTGGCTATGAGAATGGTCAACGAGTGCAGCATCGTATTCCTTACAAGCCATACTTGTTCATTCCTAGCAAGACAGGAAACTCACAATACAGAAACTTAAAAGGCAAGCCATATGATAGAGTGGATTTTGATTCTTGTTCTGCTGCACGTGATTTTATCAGACGGTACTCAGAGGTCTCGGGATTTGATATCCATGGTCTTACTAATTTTCTTTATCTATACATTGGCGATACCTATCGTGGTGACATTGACTACGATCCTGCTCTTATCTCCCTGGTAAACATTGATATCGAGGTTGCAGCCGATCAAGGATTTCCTAATATCCAAACAGCAGATAAAGAGATCACTGCAATCACAATGAAGAAGGATACAACATATGTCGTTTTGGGATGTGGTGACTATACTAATAATAATCCTGAACTTGATGTTAAGTATATACGTTGTAAAGACGAGACTGAACTCCTCCTCAAATTCCTAGATGTATGGAGATCAAAAGCATTCTCTCCTGATGTTGTTACAGGATGGAACATTGAGATGTTCGATATTCCTTACATCGTCAATCGTGTCAAGCGTGTCCTTGGAGAACAGATGGCAAAGAAGCTATCACCATGGGAGATGTTGGAAGAAAGGACAATTACGATTGCTGGCAATGAATATCAGGCATATGTTCCTGTTGGCATATCGACTCTCGACTATCTGCAACTGTATCGTAAGTTTTCATTCACGATGCAGGAATCATACAAGCTCGATCACATCTGTCATGTCGTTCTTGGTGAACGCAAGATGGATTATTCTGAGTATGAGTCTCTGTTTGATCTCTATAAGAAGAATTATCAACTGTTCATTGAGTATAACATTCGAGACGTTGATCTCGTAGGACGACTCGAAGACAAACTAAAGTTCATCGAACAAGTCTATGCAATCGCATATGATGGTAAGGTCAACTACCAGGATGCTTTTACATCTGTGCGAATGTGGGATATCATCATCCACAACTATCTGATGTCAAAGAACATTGTGATACCACAGTTGAAGGTTGGTGATAAGGAAAGACAGATTGTTGGTGCTTTCGTTAAAGATCCAAAGGTTGGTATGCACAAATGGGTTGTGTCGTTTGACTTGAACAGTCTGTATCCTCATCTGATTATGCAGTACAACATCTCACCAGAGACATATGTTGGACAAATTCCAACACTTGGTGGTGAAGAAGGTGTCAATAAGATCTTGGATGGATACTTCAATGAACCTTCTATTCGTAATCAGTTAGAGTCACAAAACCTCTCGATTGCTGCTTCTGGTTGTATGTTTGATAAAGACTACCAAGGATTTCTTCCTACTCTTATGGAAAGAATGTACAACGATCGTGTTGGTTATAAAACTAAAATGATCGAAGCAAAGAAGGCTTATGAGCTTGATCATTCATATGAGAATGAGAAGTTGATCTCTCGTTACCACAACATGCAGCTTGCAAAGAAGATTCAGCTGAACAGTGCATACGGTGCATTGTCAAATGAATACTTCAGATGGTTTGATATGAAGCTCGCTGAATCAATTACACTCTCTGGCCAGCTGTCTATCAAATGGATCGAAAGAGAGATGAACAAATACTTGAACAAGCTATTTAAGACAAAGGGTGAAGATTATGTCCTTGCTTGCGATACGGATTCTATGTACATTACGCTTGACAAATTGGTGGTTCAGTGCTTTCCAGAGGGAGCAGAGATACAACAAATTGTCTCCTTCGTTGATGACGTTTGTGAAAAGAAAATTGAACCTTTCATTGATGTTTGTTACGGGGACCTTAGCGGATATGTTAACGCGTTTTCACAAAAAATGAAAATGAAACGCGAGGCTATTGCTGACAAAGGTATCTGGACAGCAAAGAAGCGTTACATTCTCAATGTATGGAACCTTGAAGGTGTTTCATACTCAGAACCTAAGTTGAAGGTGATGGGTATCGAAGCTGTTCGTTCATCTACTCCTCAAGCATGTCGTGATAACATTAAAGAGCTGTTGAAAGTTATTATGACAAAGACTGAGGATGATGTTATTGAGTTTATTGCTCAATTTAGAGATAAGTTTGCTACTCTTCCGTTTGAAGATGTTGCATTCCCTCGTGGATGTAAGAACTTGTCTGAATATGCAGATCGTGACAGCATCTACAAGAAGGGAACTCCTATTCATGTCAGAGGTGCATTGCTTTACAACAAGATGTTGAAAGACAAGAAACTCGAACAGAGATATCCTCTAATCAATAATGGTGACAAGATTAAGTTTTGTTATATGAAGACACCCAATCCTATCAGAGAGAATGTCTTTGCATCACCAGGAACTCTTCCTCGTCAATTGGGTCTTGATCAGTACATTGACTACAACACACAGTTTGACAAAGCATTTGTTGAACCAATCAAGACAATCCTTGATGCTATTGGTTGGCAAGTCGAGAAGAGAGCAAACCTTGACAGCTTCTGGTCATAATGTTTGAGGAGATAAAGCATCACAAGAAGATAGGTCTATTGTTTACAGGAGGAGCAGACTCTGCTCTTCTTGGCTATCTTCTTCTAAAGCATACCAATGCAAAGATCTATCCAATATGCTATGACATTATTGAGAAACCTTTCCAAAAGAACAAAGCACATGATGTATTGAATCAAATTGAGATGTTAATGGGTGATAGGTTTGAACCAATCACAATTAGCAAACCAATCTATATGGATCAAATGTTGACAGACGATAATATCCTATTGTATGATCTATACAAGAATGAAAAGATACAATGTCATGTAAAAGGAACAACTGCTAATCCTCCAAAAGGATTCTATGTAGAAGATCTTTCTCACCCAACAAGACCACATGATAGAGATCTCGAAGGTATGACAAGGACAATTAGCTCATCATATAAATTTAAAGATGTGACAATGATGAGATACAGTCCTTTTTTTAACAAAGACAAAAAATATATACATCAACTATATAAACAAAATGGTATTTTAAATACATTGTTTCCTACTACTGTAAGCTGTACTTATCAGCCATACAACTGTGGAACATGCTGGTGGTGTGAGGAAAGGAAATGGGGCTTTGGTAGAGTTTAATATTACATCAACAAACACTAAAATGGTTGGTGACCATCTGTTCCTTGATTCTGATACACTCATCATTAATTGGCAGATGGGTGTATTTTGTAATTACAATTGTTCATATTGTTGGCCTGGTGCTCATTCAGACAAATATGACTATAAGAAGCTATCAGAATACAAAATGTATATTGATAACTTTGTCGACATTGCTATTGAAAATGGATTTAAGAAAATAGACTTTACAATGTTGGGTGGTGAGCTTACAGCCTACAAACATTTTACAGAGCTTGTAGAATATCTAGATCAAATCACAGAAGTAGAAATTGGTCTTGTTCTTGTAACTAACATAAGTCCAGCGATTTCTTTCTGGAAAAGATTTTTTAAGAACATAAAAAATATAAAAATTAGATTTGTTGCTTCATATCATGTTGAGCATGCTGATATTAATGAATTTTTAGAAAAAGTAAAATTTATCACTAGTGCATATGAAAATATGTTGACCGTTGTTAATACTGTCATGTCACCAGCTAATTTTGATAAACTAAAGATAGTAGTTGAAAAGATTAAAGCATCTGGTGTAAGATATAAATTTAATTATCAAAACGTTGACGAAAAAAATATTTCTCCTTTGTATACTCAGGAGATGATAGATTACATTGAGAGTATTAACACAGACGACAAGTATCTGTTTTATACAATTAGAACAGATCAAGAAGAGTTTAAATTTCCTTCTGCAAGCTATGCAATTTATTACGGCCTGACAAATTTTGAAGGATGGAATTGTATAGCAGGGTCTGAAAGTATTATTGTTTCAAGTGATGGTCAAGTGTATAAATGTTGGACTGACAGAAGAGAACCACTTGGCAATCTAAGAACAGGTTTTAAATTAAAGAAAGAAAAATGCACATTGTTAACATGCATTAAATATGCAGACTTATGTGTGAAGAAATGGAGAGACTAATGTCTAAGAAAAACGTAATGGAATTTGATTTTGGTATTGACTTTGCAGACGATCTAAATGAAGATCTTGCAAAGCTGAACAATGAAGCAGAGAAGCATAAAGACAAGGCACAACAAATGTATGACATGATTATGCCTTTGTTAAACAATCTTAAAAAGAATCCTGACAAGCCAAATATTGTTTGGCCAAACAGAGAAAAAAAGATTGACGAATTTATTAAAAAGCTCGATGATGTATTAAATGGTTAAGATACGAAAGGTATATTATGTCTCTACTAAATCGTTTGATTAAAAACTCTACAGTAAAAGATACAGAGGTTCTTACAGACTCAAAGGTCTATGGTAAGAAAGATATGATTCCAACTAGCGTTCCAATGGTGAACGTAGCACTTTCTGGTCGTATCGATGGAGGTCTGACTCCTGGACTGACAGTACTTGCTGGTCCATCGAAACACTTCAAGAGCGCCTTTTCTCTCCTTATGGCCTCGGCATATATGAAGCAGTATCCAGAGAGTGTACTTTTATTCTATGACTCAGAGTTTGGTACACCACAAGCATACTTTGAGTCATTTGGTATCGATATGGGTCGTGTTGTTCACACTCCTATCACAGACATCGAACAATTGAAATTTGATATGATGAAGCAGCTTGAAGAGATCACACGATCAGATAAAGTTGTTATGGTGATTGACTCTGTTGGTAACCTTGCATCAAAGAAAGAAGTAGACGATGCATTGGATGGCAAGTCCGTTGCTGATATGTCTCGTGCAAAGCAATTGAAGAGTTTATTCCGTATGATAACTCCTCACTTGACTTTAAAAGACATTCCGTTGATTGTAGTTAATCACACATACAAAGAGATTGGATTGTATCCAAAAGACATTGTTGGTGGTGGTACTGGTATATACTACTCAGCAGATACAATCTGGATTCTTGGACGTCAGCAAGACAAAGACGGCACAGAGATTGCAGGATATCACTTTGTAATCAATGTTGAGAAGTCCCGTTATGTCAAAGAGAAGTCTAAGATTCCAATCACAGTTTCTTATGAAGGTGGTATCAAGAAGTGGTCGGGTTTGTTAGATCTTGCACTTGAAGGTAAGTATGTTGCAAAGCCTTCTAATGGTTGGTATCAGCTTGTAGATCAGGCAACTGGTGAACTAACTGGAACAAAGATGCGTGAAGCTGATATTGAAACGAACAAACAGATCTGGTTACATTTGTTACAAGATACAGACTTTGCAGAATTCATTAAGAACAAATACACTTTGGCAACAGGTTCGCTTGTTGATAACTCATACGATGAAAAGGAAGTAGAAGATGACCAAGATTAATTTTGAACTTGATGCAGAACAAGTTGACGAATTGATTAAACAAACGTTGATTAATGATTACAAACAGTTGAAGATAGAGAATCGTCAGATCCTTTCACGTGGTTGGCTTCACGAACAGCCTTCATACATCCAAGAAGATTATGAAAACAACCTTTCATACATCGATGGTATGGAAGCAGTAATGAAATACTACATTGTTGCTGAAGAAGTTGATCGTATCATCAAAGAAGAAGAAATTAAGGATGAGTTTGCAGAGACAGCAGACGACTATGACAGGGCTCATGGAATTCATGAATGGGATGATGAACAAGATCGTTTATCTGCACTTGAAGAAAAGGTTCGTATGTTAGAATTGCAAATCACTCGAGACCTCTATAACAAGCATGTGGATCTGTAATTAAGTAAGCAGCTGTTCTTTTTGTTTTGATCTCAAATACCTCATATTTTCAGCTCTCAAGGCTTTTAGTTCAGCTGCTTTTTCTGCACCATACATTTCTTCATATGTTTTGCCTTTATTTTTACCAATGTGCGATAGTGACATTTTTTTACGTGCTTCAATTGTTTTAGGTACTCCTTTAAATAAATTCTTCATGTGTCTTTTGAAAGACTCAGAGTGTTTTGGTTTGCCCTTTTGAATTTCTGATAGATAAGCTCTGTGTTCGTCTGTATGTTTGATACCTTTACGGTTTCCAACTTTTCCATATAATGGGTGAAGGTTACCTCGGCGGCCGTAGCAGTGGTTATTTGACCCTGACATTATTACAGAATATAAACGTTTGGTTGTATTATAGTGTTTTGATGTGTATCTGTTGTTGTGATTGGTTGATGACCTTCTCATTTTCATAAAGGCAAAAAACATTGATCTTTTTGATATATCATCATCAACCATTTTTAACAAAAGCCAATGACATATATAATGCTCACGAGCGGTCAGTAAGACGAGGTTATTTTTACAATTTGTTCCACCCAAAGATTTGGGTAATATGTGATGTGATTCAAAGTATTCTTTTCCCTTCACTCTATTTTTTTCTATTGCCTTTGAAACTATAAAATGATACCATGTAGTATATTTAGAATTATTGAACATGTCCACCACCTCCATTAAAGCTACTTAAAGGTATATATAAAAAATGGGTTCTCATGAACATACAATTCTCTCACATTTGCTTTTCAATGAAGCATTTGCGAGAAAGACACTACCATTCCTAAAAGATGAGTACTTCCACAATCAATCAGACAAAGTTGTCTATCAATTAATCAAGGAGTATGTCGACAAGTACAACAATGTTCCTACAAAGGAAGTGATGTACATTGAATTGAAAAACAAGGATGGTCTCTCTGAGACCACCTTTAAAGATTCTAAGCGTACGATTGAAGATCT
>Ga0007809_10000638_pt1 | contig 14772 bp, 13 predicted proteins | sample CryBogCBE02Aug07_FD_60383 | JGI IMG/M metagenome (GOLD analysis project Ga0007809, IMG submission 60383) | Freshwater microbial communities from Crystal Bog, Wisconsin, USA - CBE02Aug07 | ecosystem: Environmental > Aquatic > Freshwater > Lake | place: Crystal Bog, Wisconsin, USA | collected...
GCAATATCAAATTCATTTTCTAAAGAGCGCTTGGAGATAGCCCATTGCCGCTGGCAGTAAAGTTGCCGCTGTGAGGAGTTCATCATTGCTTTCTAAGATCGCTTGTATCCTAGCATTGAAAAGCAATGCGATGATCTGCAAAGGCATCAAGAGACGATCAAAGAAAAAATACCCGATCTCGGGGCGGTGTTATCTCATACTAGATTTGAGTATTGGCCAAGCTCGCCTTAAGAGCATGGTGCCTAAGTCAGTGCATAAACTGAAATGAGCTGATTAACTCGATTGTTTTTTTGGGGTCAAGCGGTAAGTAACTTGCCGTTGTGCGTCCTTGACTTGCAAGGTGCAATGTTGTCTTAATTCGTAGTTTTCAATTTTTGAACACCGACTGGCGTCCATATAGTAAATCGCCTGACAATAGAGTTTCTTTGTTCCAGGCTCTTCGGTAGTGCAAGGATCAGTAGTAGAGCACCAAGCATTCGCTAAGCTCAAGAAAAGGCCCAACGAGATGCTAAATGATTTAAGCATTGACGATGAGTGTTTCACAGTATTTCAAGAAGAATGACGATTTGGTAATTATTACATAAACGTCATTTAAATCAATACAAGATTGTCATTAACTGTATGAGCAAAATTACAACAATCTAAATAATTAGCACTTAAGTAATAAAATTAATTATTCCTTTAGGTTATATTCTATAAAAATGAACTAGGAGAAACTTCAATGTTGAATTCACCATTCCTTAAATCCAAGCTCAAACTTGTCCAATTCTGGCTCTTGGTCGTGAGTTGTCTAGCGGTTTTTTCAAGCATTAGTAACGCACAATCGTCCTCAGCGCCTCCTGTGCGGTTGCGCGGTGAGTTGCTCCAAGTCAATGCCCAACAACTGGTCTTGAAGGACCGAGAGGGAAAGACTCTGAGCATCGATATTGGGGAGAATGTGCCAGTCTCAGAGGCCTACCCTGTAGCTTTAGAAGCTATTCAACCCAACTCCTACATTGGAACGGCGGCAATGCCTGGAACCGATGGAACTTTAAATGCATTGGAAGTTTTGGTTTTCCCAGAGGTTGCCCGCGGGACAGGAGAAGGCCACTATCCATGGGACCTGCAACCGGGTAGCACCATGACCAATGCAACCGTGAGTCAATTGGTGCCTAGCTCGACGAGCTATGAAATGCGTCTCCAATACAAGGGAGGAGAAAAGTCAGTGGTGATCCCTAAAGGTGCGCCAATTGTTTCTATTCGACCTGCAAATCGAGCACTTTTAGTTCCGGGAGCACAGGTGGTGATCGTTGCGAATAAAGATGCCGATCGGTGGGTAGCAGTTCGTGTCACTGCTGGCAAAGATGGATTTAAGCCTCCGATGTGAAGTGAAATTGCAGGTCGGCTACCTTTAATAGGGATGATGAAGTCCTGACGAACATTAAACCCAATCGTTGAGATCAAGCCAATTGAATCGATTTTTTTGATGTTGACTTGGTAAAAGGACGGATCAAAACGCATTAAGGTGCGAGTTCTCAGGCTCTTTGGATTGGTACAAGTTTTAAATAGACAACAAGGTGTTGATTTGAAGAGTAAGCATATCGCATGGTGTTTCGTCTTTTGGTTGATCTCCATGGGTGCAAAGGCTGCGTCAACATGGCCTGTGATGGCTCAACATGGTATGGTGGTTAGTGCGCAGCACCTGGCCACTCAAGTGGGTGTTAATGTTTTGAAGCAAGGTGGAAATGCAGTGGATGCTGCAATTGCTACTGCTTATGCCTTGGCTGTGGTTTATCCTGCGGCGGGTAATCTTGGCGGCGGTGGTTTCATGACCATTCGTTTGTCTACGGGAGAGACTTCGTTTTTGGATTTCAGAGAGAAAGCTCCATTGAATGCAAAACCTACGATGTACTTGGACTCCTCTGGTCTGGTGGTTAAAGATAAAAGCACAAGGGGGCAACTTGCTGTCGCAGTACCTGGAACAGTGTCAGGCTTAGAGAAGGCCAGAATTCAATTTGCCACAATGAATCGATCGCGGTTGATTTCTCCAGCTATAAAGCTTGCAGAGCAAGGTTTTATTTTGGATGATGGCGATGTTGAGATGCTCCATTTGGCGACTGAGGATTTTAAAAAAGACCCAGAGTTGAGAAAAATATTCCTGCACCATGGACAAGAGTTCAAAGCAGGTGAGCGACTTGTTCAATTTGAATTGGCCAAGACACTGGAGAGAATCAAACACAAAGGTTCAGAGGGTTTTTACAAGGGGTGGACTGCCAGTGAACTGGTCAAGGCCAGTCGTGAAGGTGGAGGTATCATAACCCTTGAGGATTTGAATGAATATGAAACTCGTTCGATATCCCCGATCGAATGTGACTACAGGGGTTATCACTTGATTTCGGCTCCACCGCCAAGCGCGGGTGGTGTTGTTTTATGTGAGATGCTAAAAATAATAGAGCCATATCCTCTAAAAAATTATGGATTTAACTCTGCAAAAACTGTGCATGTGACGGTGGAAGCAATGCGACATGCATACCAAGATCGAAATACTCTATTAGGTGATCCTGCTTTTGTTCATAATCCTATTGATGAACTTTTGAGCAAAAACCACATTGATGAATTAAGAAGTCAAATATTAGAAACAAAGGCGACGCCCTCCATTAGTCCCAATCCAATTGCTGATTGGAAGGAAGGCGATAACACGACTCATTTTTCCGTTGTGGATCGTTGGGGAAATGCCGTTTCGATGACCTATACACTCAATTCTTGGTTTGGAGCAAGAGTGCTTGCCGGCAAGACGGGAGTCATACTCAATGACGAAATGGATGACTTTACCTCCAAAATAGGAGAACCCAATCAGTTCAACTTAATGCAAGGCTTGGCCAATCAAATTCAGCCAGGTAAACGACCATTATCTTCTATGACACCAACAATTGTGACTAAAAATGGGGAGGTCGTGATGGTCTTGGGAACTCCAGGAGGAAGTCGGATCATTACTGCAGTGCTACAGACATTGGTGAATGTCATCGATTTTGATATGAATATCCAAGAGGCAGTTGATGCACCAAGGTTTCATCACCAATGGTTACCTGACCAAATATTTGCTGAAAAAAGATCTTTATCAAGAGATACGTATGAGCTCTTAAATGACTGGGGATATAAAGTGACGATAACTGGTGAATCTAATCACATGGCCGCAATTTATATCGATTCAGAGATGAAAGTAAATCAAAATTCACCTGTAAAGAGATTCAGCGGTGCAAACGATTCGAGAAAAAGAACTGGACTGGCATTAGGTTTTTAAGTAAAAATGATGTCGATTAATTAATTAATTAAAGTTAACATATAATGCTAAGGTGTAGCCCGAGTGGTGAAATTGGTAGACACAGCGGACTTAAAATCCGCCGCTTTCGTTAATAGCGGGCGTACCGGTTCGATTCCGGTCTCGGGCACCAATTATTAAGTACGTATCTTCTCATTAGTTAAAACTTCTATAAGTCCAGTGCTTCTTATCGACGATTAATCGCGTAAAGGTATCATTGTGCGACTAGATCCAAAAATACAAGAACTCATAAAGAAAGAAGTCACTGATCACTTGGGATCGGACGTAGTCATTCGATTATTTGGTAGTCGTGTTGACGATACTCAAAAAGGTGGTGACATTGATCTTCTCATTGAGACTCACCATACACTAAACAATCGATTTGACTTAGAGAGTAAACTCGCCGCTCGTCTTTATATGCGACTTGGCGGTAGAAAAGTTGATGTTCTCTTAATGGATGATTTAACGCAAGTTCAACCCATCCATACACAGGCACTTAAAACTGGTATTGTTTTATGACATCCTCAGACAACAACACCTTTATTATCGAAAGACTTCTAGATTTAACTAAGAAAGAAGTGATTTATTTTCAACAATCTAAAATTCGAGTCATTAATTCAGATATTGATATTGAATGGATTGAAGCTCTTGACCAGAATCCTCAACATAGTGAGATGTTAGATGCTTTTGTTGCCAGACTCGGTCGGCTTCAAGACACCATTGGTGACAAGCTTTTGCCAGCAATTTTGAAACTAAATTTGGAACCAGTTGGCTCTCAACTGGACAATTTGTTTAGAGCTGAAAAATTGGGTTGGATTGATTCAGTGGACCAGTGGATTGAACTCCGAGAACTTAGGAATAGTCTTGTCTATGAATATATGACCTCCCCAGAAAAATTGTTATTTGCTCTTAAAAAAGTTTTGCGATTTGGCGATATGCTCATAAGAACACAGAATCTGCTTCTAAGTAACTACGTAGACATATCAAAATGATTTTTCTTGTTTTTTAATAAGAGATAGGTGCATTAGCTAAAGTGTTTTTCAATTTCGTGAATTTAAAGTTCAAACTTATCAGCTGATCTATTACTTAGCAAACCGAACTTAATCTTTTTTAAATCGAGTAAGTAAGTGGATCATCAGATATGACGGACTTGCAATATGCTACATTCGTTAATAGCTGACGTACCGTTTCAATTCCGGTCTCGGGTACCAATATCCATGACCTTTTCAGATGTTGATGTCTTCCAGAGGACTCTTTTATATAACGCACATTTATGGACAAAATAAATTACGGAACTAAAATTTAATATCTTTTCAAAAATTTTAGAAAATAATATATTCTCATCCACTAAAGTTAGCAAAAGTTGCGATACATATCGGAAGATCGAATTTTGAATGCAAAATGATAATAGAATAAATAAGATCTACGACATGGTGCCAAACTTGAAGATCTCCTCCACTTATAAATTGCTAATCAAAATATATAAGGGCATACTCTGCAGGTTTAATTTAATTAAGCCTGCATTATTGGCTGTTTCTTTAGCGAGCTTTGGTGTCGTTGCGCAAGCGCCGCTAGATGTTCGAGTGGCTTTGATTATTGGGAATGCTGCTTATGTGAATGTCCCTGCGTTGGCCAACTCAACAAATGATGCCAAGTCAATGGCCAATATCATGAGAAAGTTGGGTTTCACGGTCTTTGACGTGATTGATGGCGATAAGGCCTCAATGGAGCGAGCCATTGATCAAATGAAAGATCAGCTAAAGGGTAAGCAGGCAGTAGGAATGTTGTATTACGCAGGGCATGGACTTCAGTTGGACTGGCACAACTACATGGTTCCAGTGGATGTCAAATTGAACTCTTCAGCAGACGTTCCTAAGCAGACGATTGATATTGAGAGAGTGATTACAACCTTCAAGAACTCCAGTACACGCATGAATATCATCGTACTTGATGCTTGCCGTGACAATCCATTTGCTGATAAAGCCAGTGGAAAGGGTTTGGCTCAACTCGATGCTCCCCCGGGAACTTATCTGGCGTTCGCCACTTCACCTGGTAATGTTGCAGAGGATGGGGATGAAGCGAGCGGTAATGGCTTATTTACCCAGTATTTGATCAAAGAGCTTCAAAAACCTGCTCGAATTGAGGATGTGTTTAAACGTGTAAGACTTCAGGTTCGTCAAAAGAGTCAGGGCCGACAAATTCCCTGGGACTCCAGTAGCTTGGAGGATGACTTTGCGTTTAACGATGGGGCCAAGCACACCTTCAATCCTGAAGATTTGATCCGAGAAGCCAAAGAAGCCAAGGAAAAAGAGGAACGCCTCAAAGCTGAGGCAGAAGCGGCAAAGAGTAGAGAGCTTGAGATTGCGCAGCAAAGAGAGCAAGAGAGGGTCAGACTAGCCCAAGAGCAAAAAAAGCGGCAGGAAGAGGCTGAGGCTCAGAAGCAAAGAGATTTAGAGATTGCTCAGCAAAGAGAGCTAGAGCGCCAAAAGCTTGCCGAGGCACAAAAGATCCAGGAGCTACAAGCCAGACAGAAGGCTGAAGCGGAGTCCAGAGAGCGGGAACGGCAGTTGGCTCTAGCGGCTGAGGAGCAAAGAAGAAAGATTCAGGAAGCCGAGCAGGCCAGACTGAAGGCTGAGGTTGAAGCCAAAGAGAGAGAAAAACAATTGGCTTTGGCAGCCGAGATGGAGAAAAGGAAAGCCCAGGAGGCGCTTCAGGCCTTGGAGCGTGCCAAACTGGTTGAGGCCCAAAGGCTAAAAGACATTGAGCAAGCCAAGGCACAAGCTGAGCTAGAAGCCAAGCTAAGAAAAGAATCATCAGACAAACAGTTTGAAATTCAAAAAGCCGAATGGGACAAGATCAAAGACAGCAAGAATGTAGATGACTTCTACGCATTTCTGAATAAATACCCCAGTGGATTCATCACTGAGCAGGCTCAATTTGCAATCGAGCAATTGCAAAAAGCAAAAACAGAAATTCATGCTGATAAAGATGGATTTTTAAGCAAGTCCAAGGAGGCTCGATTTAGAGTTGGTGATGAATATGAGATCTCTTTGATTGATAATAATCAAAGAAAGGAAATTAAAAGATATAAATTAAAAGTAGACAAAATTGAAAAAGGTCTGGTTTATATGACTAGTAATTTTGGTAATGAAGTGAGAACTATCGATGGAGCAGTTTTGACGAGTGACACGCAAGAGGGAAAATATCAGTTCGATCCACCGTTTGTTAGTCAACCAGCAGAAGAATTTTCTATAGGTAAGAAATTAGAAATTAAATTAATTGAGATTGGACCAAGAGGTCAAAACTATAGAATGAGTAAATCAAAAATTATTGGTAAAGAGAAGTTGGACTTGGATTTTGGACAATCCAATACTTTTGTAGTGGAGGAAGAAAGTTTTTTTGCCTTTTCGAATGCAAGCTTAAAAAATACATATTGGTATGAGCCAGGATGGGGGGTGCCTATGAAAAGGGTAAAAATAAGGTTTAATCCACTTAAGCCAAGTATCAATGTAAATGAAACATATTTGGTCGTTTCTAGAAAGCGTGGAGTAGCATCACTTTAAATACCAAAATTCATATTGTGTATTCGTATTGATTGCGTATGCTCTAAATTCTAAGATAATTTTGGTTTGAATCCATTCCAAGGCAAGAACTAGGATTTCAATTGAAAGCTATCTGGAACAACAAAATTGTAGCCTCTTATCAGACAACCATTGTTCTTGAGGGGAATCATTATTTTCCACTTTCCGCAGTCAATCCAGATTTCTTAAAGAAATCTAATAAGACCTCGGTTTGTCCTTGGAAAGGAATTGCAAGTTACTATGATTTGATTGTAGATGGCCAAATCAATGAGGGTGCAGTTTGGATTTATCTGAACCCTAAGTCAGAAGCGAGTCACATTGCAGGGCATGTAGCATTTTGGAAGGGAGTAGAGATCACTCAAGATTAATCTTCTAGCTCTTTCACTTTTCTTGATTGGAAATATTAGCGACTTTTAACTTTGATCTGAATTTTATTTAAATCGAAGTGTTATATTCAGTTCACACATTTTCAAATGTGATCTCGGAAATTTCAAAATTCCAAATTATTTTCAGTTTAAAAATTAAAGCATTGCAATTTTAAATTTGCTATGCTTTTTGGTAATTTTGGATCTGTCTTTTTAACGATTCGTACCCGATATTTACTTCTTGACAGGTCTTGCGCAAAAAAGCACAGCTGGAATAGAAACAAAGGGGGGGTAAAGTAAACCTAAGACAAGCCATTCACCCAATGAATCTTGATTTTTCTTAGCGTACCAAGCACAAAAAATAGCAGAAGCCAAGCAAGAGCCGAGATATATTGTAAGATCCATGTTTTTCCTTTATCAATTGAGCCAAATTAAAAACTCAATAATCAGTTTTAAAGAAAAACTAGAAATTAAATTGCTAAAGTACTATTGCATCTTACTATAGTTAAAATGTTTAAGATGTTTTAATGGAATTAATTTTGACTTCTTTGCTTTTATTTGAAAATCTTTGTAAAGTTTGTTTTTCTCAAATCGCAGCCTAGAGGGTGTTGTCTATAGATCACTTGAAGTTTTAAGCTAATCCCCATGGATTTTAGGAGGTGTGATCTGCGTCTTTAAATTTGAACAAAATCGACATTTCATGACAAAACGAATTATTTTTTGTTTCTTATCCCTTTTATTGAGCGACTCGGGTCTTTTCGCCCAAGAATTGCAAAACTTGTATGAAAAAAGTTTGCAAGAAAAGAATCGACTTGAAAACGTTGAAAAAGGTAAAGAAGAAAAAACAAAAAAATTTATCGCCCAAGCTTTGGATAAAGGTGCATTTTGGAAATGCGATAAAAGTGTTTACATTTTTTATCAAGGATATGTCTTGATCAGTGCAAAGGATGACGGTAGTGATGCAGGAAAACCCCCCTTCGATCTCATTGGAAACTACACATCAACTCGTCAAGGATTTACAAAATTTACCTTTCCAACATTACCCTATGAAAATGTTTATGAATTGAATTTAAATGCCAAAGAATTGGTGATCTTTAGACATTCACTCAATAAATTGGATAAAGTATCCTGTACATCGATCAGATAAATAAAAAGGGCTGAATCGTCTCCAATTCAGCCCAAATGAAGAATTAAAAAATAAATAACTTAGAGTTCTATTTTTGTACCTAATTCGATGAGACGGCCTGAATCAACTTTGAAGAAATCAGCTGCTCGAGCAGCATTTTGCATCATCCAAATGAAAATGGATTCTCTCCATAGTGACATTTGAGGGATTTCTTTCGCTACAAGTGAATCCCTTGCCATGAAGAACGATGTCTCCATTAATGGGCAGTCAATCTTGTGCTGAGCTCTGAGTAAATCTAAGACTTCGCTAATATCTGGCGTTTCTTTAAACCCATAAATCGCTCTGATCAGATAGACGTTGTTACCCAAGTCCTTGACTGATAATCGTTGTTCGTGAGACACCCTTGGGACGTCCCAAACACTGATTTTCATGAAAATGACTCTTTCATGAAGAACTTTGTTGTGCTTCAAATTGTGTAAGAGTGCAGGGGGGACAAAATCAATATGTGCTGTTAAAAAGATTGCAGTACCCTCAACACGGTAGGGAGGATGCTGGAATAGTGATTTCATGAAATCGTCAACTTCGATCCCGTTACTAATCGCTCTCTCTCTGAGTAATTTCCGGCCTTGATACCACGTTATCAGCAGTAAAAAGCATATTGATCCAACCAGCAATGGGAACCATCCACCTTCTAAGATTTTGATCAAATTGGCTGCAAAAAACCCAACATCCACCACGATAAAGACGCTGATGATCGACGCCACTAGGGCTGCATTCCAATGCCAAACTCTCGTCATGACGACAGCAGCCAAAACAGTGGTCATGAGCATGGTAGTTGAAACCGCGATGCCGTAAGCGGCAGCGAGGTTATCAGATTTTTGAAATGCCAAAACAACAAAAATCACGATCAAACACAAAATCCAATTAATAAATGGAACATAGATCTGTCCAATCTCCCGTTCCGATGTGTGAGTGACTTTCATTCTGGGAACGAATCCCAAGAGAATGGCTTGGCTAGTCATTGAGTAGGCCCCTGAGATACAAGCCTGAGAGGCAATAACGGTTGCTACAGTCGACAAGATCACCAAGGCTAAAGTGTAGGTTTGGGGCACCATTAAGAAAAATGGATTTTCAATCGCTTTGGGATCCATCATCAAAAGTGCACCCTGGCCAAAGTAATTGAGAACTAAGCACGGCATGACCAAGAAAAACCATGCAAACTGAATGGGCTTAATACCAAAGTGACCCATATCGGCATACAAGGCTTCTGCTCCAGTGAGCACTAGAAAGACAGCGCCAGTGACCGTAAAGGCAATGGAAGGATCATGGAAGATGAAAGAAAGGGCATAGGAAGGATTCAAGGCACCTATGATTTGCGGATAGTTTGCGATTTGAGTCACGCCCATGGCTCCTATGGCTAGAAACCATAAGATCATGATGGGAGCGAAAAGATTACCAACAATGGCTGTCCCCTTTTTCTCGAAAATAAAGAGGGAGATCAAGATAGCCAGTGTGATGGGAACTTCGGACTTCGTGAAAGTATCAGAGACAACGGATAAACCTTCGATGGCAGAGAGTACAGAAATAGCCGGGGTTATGACCGCATCACCGTAAAACAAGCAGGCACCTAGAACGCCAACAACAATCAAAATTCCTGCTCTTTTACTACCTGTTTTGGCCGTTCTCAATGCCAAAGCCATTAGGGCCAAGATGCCTCCCTCTCCGTTGTTATTCGCGCGCATCACAAAAAGCACATATTTAAGTGAAACTACGATAACAAAAGCCCAAAAAATCATGGACAACACACCAAAAACAGACTCCGGTGTCATTGGGATTCCATTGGTGGGATCAAAACAAACTTTCAACGCATATAAAGGACTCGTTCCAATGTCACCAAACACGACTCCAATGGCCATCAATGTGAGTGCTAAAAAGCCCGCTTTGATATGTCCAGTGTGATGATCCAATTCAATGGGGCGCAAAAATTTAGAGTGCGAGTACTCTGGATTGCTTAGAGACATGGATAGCCTTTGGGTGTGTCGGGGTAAGGGGGGGATAGGGATAACTAATGGATTTAATTAGCTATGCAACTAAGGGAAGGAAAATTTATTCAAAAAATATTCTTACAGAACTGAATTTTGGCAGATTTTAGAATTACAAAATTTAAAAAGCAACTATAAATTGCGTTGAAATTAATCCTTAAGACCACATTATTGTTGATTTTTTTGATCAACTCGGCCCTCAGGTAGAGCTTGTCTAGGTTATCCGACTTTTCGCGATTGAATTAATTCTTTTTGGGATCAATTCCCCAAATATTGAACTGCTCATAAAAGGTTTTATAGAGTTTACGGACAAAGTCTGCACTTTCTATAACTCAAGTGGTGAGTTTGAAGCGTTAACACCAAGCGGTATTACAAGATGAAAAGAAATCAGACCATCAATGAGGATTTTGACCTTGATGTCACTGTGAGTTGATTTGAATCAAAGATTTTCACCGACGAACGAATACAGTCCTCCTTAAGCGAACAATCGCTTTAAGAAAGGCCACAAGATGTATGAGAAAATTTTAGTGACAACGGACGGTACTAAACTATCTAAAAAAGCCATCCTTCACGCCATTCGTTTGGCTCAACTGACCCAAGCCCACTTGTTGATTTTGAAAATCATTCCCGTGATGATCCAAACCTATTTTGACGAAGGCATTGTGCTAAGGCAAAATGAAATCGATCGAATTGAAAAGTCCTGGCAAGATGATGCTCATCTCATTGTGGACAAATTTTCCTCTATTGCGAGCAAAATGAATGTCAATGCCACTCCCATTGTTTTCAAGTCCGATGTCATTTATAAGGGCATTCTTGATGTTGCGAAAGACAATTTTGTTGACCTGATTGTGATGTCATCTCATGGTCGAAAAGGGATTAAAAAAATCATACTCGGCAGTGAAACACAAAATGTTCTAGTTCACACTAGCATCCCAGTTCTTGTCTTGCGCTAGATCACCTTACAAAGGAAAATAATATTTTGTAATTAAAGTGTCAGCCATGAATGGCTTGACTTATTTAGGATGTGAGCAAATGAAGGCCATCTCGTTGGTGCATATGCGTTTGGTGTTAGCATAGATCATCACAAAAGACGGCTTATTATGAAGAATGGCTTACCGCAATCGAGCTTGGATTTAGGGGGGACGACATCTACACTTGTGAAACTCAAGCCTGCGCATTTTGGCTTGGCTATGTTGATTGTCTTTATTTGGGGAACTAACTTTGCAATTATCAAGTTCGCACTTCTTCAGATGCCCCCTTTTTTACTGGCTTTTTTGCGTTTTGCGTTGGCCTTCTTACCTGCTGCTTTTTTGATCCCTTTCCCTCGTGTCACAATTAAAAATCTGCTTTTTTATGGACTTTGTATTGGCCTTGGGCAGTTTGGTCTTTTGTTTTTTGCAATTCATCGTTTCATCTCGCCAGGAATGGCGTCTTTGGTCATACAGAGCCAGGCTTTTTTTACCATCTTTTTTTCTGTCTTACAAAACGGAGAAAAAATTTCTCGATTGCAGTGGTTCGCTTTTACTTTGTCCATGTCGGGACTCTCAGTTGTGGTCCTTCATAACGATCAAGAAACGACACTCCTGGGTTTATTGCTGATCTTGCTGGCTGCACTTTGCTGGTCGATGGGCAATATGACCGCAAAGAAATCACAAAGCAATAACTTCTTTCACTATGTAGTCTGGTCTAGCGCCTTTTCATGCATCCCTTTATTTTTGATGTCGCTGTATTTTGAAGGCTGGGATCTAATTTGCAGCTCTTTATTGAATGCTGATCTGACAGTCTGGAGCGCTGTGGCATGGCAGGCCTGGGGAAACACATTATTGGGTTATGCAGGATGGGCATGGTTACTATCTAAATACCCATCGTCCATGATTTCTCCTTTGGCCTTCTTGGTCCCATTGTTTGGCATGGGAGCATCTAACCTTTTCATGGCAGAGGCATTGCCCGCTTGGAAATTGGTGGCCGCTGGTTTGATTCTTTTGGGGTTGATGGTCAATGCTTATGCAACTTCTAGGCAGAGCATTGTCATTGAATAAAAAGTAATTACCTCAATGAGATTCACATTGATTTATTTAATTTTTGATTTGAGTTGCTCGAGATGTTTTTCCTCCTCCTCCTCGATCATCAAACGATAAGGAATCATGCTGGACGCTTTAAAGCCAAAGTGCTCATAAAAGTATTGGGCTTGTTGGTTATCTCGGTCAACCAATAGGGTGATTCGCGCGCAGCCTTGTTCCTTGGCCAATTGTATGCCTCGTGACATTAACTTTGAGCCAACGCCCTTGGCTCTTGAAGTGATCGAGACTATCATGTCTTCTAATATGGCAACACGCGCCCCAAGGGCGGTTGATTGGGTGAACAACAAATTGACCATACCCACGATTTTTTGATCTTGCTTTGCCACAATAATCACGCCTGTCTTAGGGTCTGCAATGATGGCATGCAGTCCTTTGCTTTCGAGTTCTGCATTTTCTTCAAACTCTTTTTCTTGCCTAAATAGGACGTTCAAAAGTTTGACCAAATCAGGAATATCGCTCTCGGTTGCTCTACTGATGGTGATCATTGCACATACCTTTATGTCGAGTTAAATTTAAAACTCACCCATTAATACTGAAGTAGATTTTTCATTGAATTTGATCGATGCCGATGCTCTCAGGCGCCAGCAAAGGAGCAAAGGCTTTTCCAGTGAATGAGCGGCCCATCCCTTTGGAGATGATGATCAAATCGCTACTGTTGACGCTGGAGTGGTGGTGATCTGTTACCTTAAGAGTTTTGTCAGAATGCAGCCGGTTGAGAGCGCTGTCTCCTAAAAATAATCTCAAATCAGGTTTGAATGGCCCTTGCCAAGACACTCCAAATACTTTGCCCGAGGTGTTGATGTATTCTTTAACCAAGGTTCCAGTATCAAGCGTAATTTCCTGAACCGTATAAGCTTCATTGTGCTCCCTGATTAGCAAATGCATGGGCTTGAGTCCGGCGGCGAGGGGTTCCGTTTTGTTAGCCCCCAATTCTGCAAAGCATTGATGGCCACTGAGTCCTACGAATAGAGTAAGAATGGCTCTTAAGGCATAGACTCTTGGTGTTATTGGGTTCATTTCAAAGAGTTAGGCTGTAAAAATTAGAGGCAGTTTAAGTGTCAAGGATAGGCCTGAAACGCAAAGAAGGGCCCCTGTGGGTTTCTTTGTTCAATTCCCGTATAGACACTTCGGCCAAAGAAAAAGGGCATGCCAAAGTCGAACGAATTGGGTAGCACCGTTCCTGCTGGGGAGCCGACATTATTGAAAACCGCATCGATACCATTATTTTCATTAAATAGGTATTCCGCATTGCCAATGCTTAGATTCAAATTTGGTGCGGATGGGATTGCCGCTGCGATAGAGAGGTTAGATACAGATGAATTGTTGCCAGGGCAGTAATAGCCTGAGGCTGGTCCTGTACTTGGGCAAGTGGTCAAGCCCGTGTCGTTGAAAAATAAACTGCCCGAGCCACTGTCGATAAAGCTATTGGGTAGGGCTTGGCCGTTATAAGTGGCTGTGAAATTTCCAGCCAGTGCGCCTGTGGCAGGTACAACGAGTGTTGTGGCCAATGGCCCCGGCGTATTGTTGATTTGTGTCCCCACCCCAAAAATCAAATTGCCATTGAGGGAGCTCGTCCCAGTGCTACTCAACGCGGGCAATTGAATGACGACACCATTATTATCTGAAGCAAAAAAAGCGACGGGATTGCTCACTTGTAGTGACAGGGGAAGTGTGGTTTGGTTGCAGACCGTGACACTCGTGCAGGTGAAATACATACCTGCTGTATTGGTGGTGCAATAATTGCCACAATCTTGTAAAAAAAGTCCAACACCAATGATGCCATTGGCACCGAGGGATTGCAGATTACTTTCGTTAAAGCCTTGGGCGCTACATGTCTTGGGTATTCTTGCTCCACCCGTATCTGTGATCACTTGAATGGGTAAGGACTTCGCTACTTCGCTACCCAACACAATATCGGCCGTGGCAATTTGTCCCCACACCACGCCGTCGGCAAAGGTAGCGCATTCGTAGGTTGGGGCACCATTGGTGACGGATTTTTGGCTAGGCAGGCCCAATGCGTTTAAGGTAGAGGCTAAAACTCTCAAGCCACTCGATCCAGTGTCTACTTGGATGTTGTCAACAGTGGTACAGTTGCTCGTATTGGGTATACAAATCGTGACACTGGTGGTCAGCATATTGGGTAAGCTATTTTGATACCCGCCATTGACCACCACGGGGATCACGTTATTGGGGCCTACAGATATAACGCTCTTGACAACCACCAAGGCATTGACATAACTTTGGCCCGAGGTTAAGTTGACCAAGGGAATTTGCAATTG
>Ga0007809_10000639_pt1 | contig 14762 bp, 14 predicted proteins | sample CryBogCBE02Aug07_FD_60383 | JGI IMG/M metagenome (GOLD analysis project Ga0007809, IMG submission 60383) | Freshwater microbial communities from Crystal Bog, Wisconsin, USA - CBE02Aug07 | ecosystem: Environmental > Aquatic > Freshwater > Lake | place: Crystal Bog, Wisconsin, USA | collected...
CCTGTAGGTATTCCTTTCAAAGAGGCTGCAGCGGAGAATTTAAAAGCCAGTATTGGAAAGTCGCACGTCTCCAAGATTTCTGTTTAAGTGGGCTGGTCTATGAAAATTGGTTCGCTTATTGCTGCCGCACTTGGCGGTGTCGTGACTGCTTTTGGTTACCTCTCGCCGTGTTTTGCTCAAACAACCTCGCAGCCCACCAATACCAGTGCCCCACTGCAGTTCGTAGTCCCCTCCTCGGCGGGGACCACTGGGGACCAATTGGCGAGATTAATCGGGGCCAAGATCACGCAACGCACTGGCTCACCCGTCATGGTCGATAACCGCTTGGGGGCGGGAGGTTTGATTGGGATTGATTACGTGGCAAAGGCCCCGGCTGATGGCAAAACCTTTTTGTTCTCTGCCACAGCATTCAGTACATTGGCGGCACTCAGAAATGATTTGCCCTATGACCCGATCAAAAACTTTTCACCAGTCATTTTGCTCGGTACAAGTCCCTTGGTCTTTGTGGTCACCAACTCGGTGCCCGCTCAAACCATGAAAGAGTTTGTAGAGTATGTCGGCAAGCAACGCCCACTCTCGGTGAACTATGCCTCCCCCGGTGTAGGGAGCGTTCATCACTTGAGCATGGAGATGTTTTTACAGCACACCGGGCTTCAAATGACTCATGTGCCTTATAAGGCCAGCGCCAATTCTTTAACAGACATTGTGGCCGGCCATGTGCAATCCGGATTCGTGGTCTTACAAACCGCTGCACCATTGGTACAAAATGGCAAAATGCGCGTCCTCGCAGTCATGGGTACCAACCGATCTTCACAGTTTCCCTCTTCACCTACTTTTATTGAATCTGGCTTTAATTTACCAATCATCAACGCTTGGTTTGGAATTTCAGCACCCGCCAACTCCCCACCCGCCGCCTTATTGGCATTCAATGCAGAGATCAACCAAATCTTAAAACTCCCAGATGTTCAATTGGCGATGCAAAAAATGGGCGTTAATCCTGTAGGTGGTGCCAGCGAAAAACTTGATACCTTGGTGAAAAACGAAATCAAAATCTGGAGTCAAGTGGTCAAAAAAGCAGAGATCACTCTCGACTAATCCTCACGAAAGTCACTATTTTGAAGCCTCACTCTATATTGGCCGCTGTTGCCTATCCAGATTTACAAGTTCAATTAAAAGAATTTGAGGTCCCTGTGATTACTGAATCGACGGGACTCTTGAAGGTGGAAAAAACAGGAATATGCGGCAGCGACTGGCCTTACTTTAAAACCTACCCCAGCAGCAAAGGCCCCATGATCTTGGGTCACGAGACAGTGGGTACGATCACCGATATCGGTGCACAAGCGTTTTCACATTGGGGAGTGAAGTCCGGAGACCGAGTGGCTCTTGAGGAGTATTTGCCTTGCGGTCATTGTCATTACTGCAGAACAGGGGATTTCAGACTCTGCGATGAAACCGACACCTTGCTGGGTAATGGTGTTCGCTATGGATCAACCCCCACGTCCCTTGAGCCTTCCCTTTGGGGTGGATACGCACAATATCAGTTCTTGCATGCAAAAACAGTTTTTCATCAAGTTCCCAGTGGTGTGAGCTCTGACCTGGCAACCTTGGCGCTGCCACTTGGCAATGGCATTGAGTGGGCCGTCTTGCAAGGTGGTGCCACTCTGGGCAAATGCATTGTGATTCAGGGTCCAGGACAACAAGGTTTGGCATGCGTGGTCGCGGCCAAGCAAGCGGGAGCGTCCTTGATCATCGTCACCGGCTTAAAGCGCGATGTCCATCGGTTGGCCCTTGCCAAAGAGTTGGGTGCGCATCACACCTTGTGTGTGGATGAGGTGGATTTACTCGAGAGCGTTGCGGATTTGACCGGAGGCTTCTTGGCTGATGTGGTGATTGACTGCGCCTCTGGTGGTACAGACACCATTGTCTCGGCCATTCAAATTGCTAGAAAAGGTGGACTTGTGATGCTGTGTGGGCGAAAAGGCGTCCCTCTTGAGCAGTTTCATAGCGATCAGCTCTTTAGAAAGCACCTGACCTTAAGAGGAATGCGCGGCCACAGTTACCAAGCCGTAGAGATGGCGCTAGAGATTATCGCCTCCAAGCAATTTGCACTCGAAAAGCTCTGTACCCATCATTTCAAATTGGGAGAACTCAAAGATGCACTTCTCACCGTTGGAGGCCAAGGCCAAGCAGGTGCCATCCATTGTGTGGTCGACCCTTGGAGTTGAACAACTTTGACTGGACCTGAGTCCAGGCAGTTCAGAAAACTCTATCCACTGAGCACCGCCAAGCCCTGGTGTTCAATCACTCCGGTTCAATACCGGCTTGCTTGATCACCCGCCCCCAACGTGCAGACTCACTGAGTTGAAATTGTCCTAGTGCCTCGGGTGTCGATAAAGCAAGCTCAGCACTTGTCAGGCGGAGATAGTTTTGTACCTCAGGTGAGGTGGAAGCTTTGGCAAACAACTCATTGAGCTTATTCACCACGGCAATGGGTGTACCCGCAGGCAAATACACAGCGTTCCAGTAAGACATATCGTAGCCTTTGATGCCAGCCTCCTCCATGGTCGGGATGCTCGCAATGGAGGGAAGTCTTTTTTGCCCACTGACAGCCAAAGCCCTGAGCTTATTGGAGTGAATTTGGGGTACACCTGTGGCAGCATCGGTGAACATGAAATCGATTTGCCCTCCCATCAAATCGGTGATGGACATGGGGTTACTTTTATAGGGGATACTTTTAACATTAATGTTGGCCAGTTGTTTGAACATCTCACTGGCAACTCGACTGGAAGAACTTCCACTGCCGAAATTCAACTCACCAGGTCTTTTCTTGGCCTCTGCGATGATATCGTCCACGCTTTTGTACTTGGAGTTGATATTGACCACCAAGGCCATATGACCGATAGAGAGTAGTGCGACGGGCGCAAAATCCTTGATGGGATCATAGGGCAAGTTTTTGTACAAATGCTCGTTGGCTGCATGCGTCGTATTGGTTGTGTAGAGGGCTGTGTAGCCATCGGGCAGTGCTTTGGCCACGTTTTGAACGGCGATGAATCCATTTCCGCCCGGCTTGGGCTCGACAATCACCGGTACGCCCGTGAGTTGAGAGATCACTTGAGCATAGGTTCTAGCAGCTTGATCACTGCCTGAGCCCGCAGCAAACGGTACGATGAACTTGATGGGTTTACTGGGGTAGTCTTGCGCCCAAGGCTTTGACGCAAAAAAGGTACTCATCGCCCATGTCAAAAGAATGATGGCGGTTTTGAGGCATTGATTCATGGTGTGTAGTGTGCGTTGTGTTCACCGAGTTGAGGTGCACCCGATGAAATGGGGGGTCTCACCCCGTCAAAGGACAAGGGTAAGCCGGTGAGAGAAAAACCCTCCCCAGGGACCTCTTGTCTGAGGCAAAGAGCCTGAACTTGCGGGTGCTCCAGGGTTTCTGGCACTGAAAAAATAGGCGAACACGGTACTCCTGCTGCCTCAAACACTTCCACCCAATGGTGCTTGGAGTGAACTAAAAGTTGAGGGCACAATTCTTGGAGCAATTCCTCTTTATGCAGTAAGCGTTGACGGTTCGTGGCAAACCGAGGATCTTCAATCCATTGCTCTTGACCAAGGACTGTGCTTAACTTGGCAAACAATCGATCATTACCGCAACAAATCAGTAAAGGACCATCGGCGGTATCAAACGCTTCGTATGGCACGAAATTGGGGTGGCCAGAGGCGTGACGAACTGGCAACTGCTGCTGGTTAAGATAAGCCTCGGACTTTTGACCATTCCACACCAAAGCAGTTTCCAGTAGGGAAGCATTGACCACACCACCTTGGTGGGTATGACGACGTTTCTCTAGCATTGACAACACGCCAATCACAGCCCACATGCCAGTCCCTTGATCGCAAACGGAGGCCCCGATACGAATGGGCGGATCATCCGGACCACCGTTGGTGCTCGACAAGCCACTAAAAGCTTGGATCAAGGGCTCATAGCCTGGCCTCATACTCATCGGTCCTTTGTGACCAAAGGCTGATATTTCACAGAAAATTAATTTTGGAAATTTCTGACAAAGTGTCTGCCCATCAAGTCCCAAGGCTTGCGTCACCCCAGGACGCAAGTTGTGGATCAAGATGTCCGCCTCAACCAACAGACCCATCAGGGCTTGAACACCTTCATGACTTTTAAGGTCCAGGGCAATGGATTTTTTTCCGCGGTTGAACAAATGGAAATTAAGAGCATCTCCATTGTGAAAGGCAGGCCCCATGTGCCTTGCATCGTCACCGTCCTCACATTTCTCGATCTTCAAAACCTCAGCCCCCAAGTCGCTCAAAATGGAGCCGGCAAAGGGTGCAGATAAAACTTGCCCGAGTTCGATCACCCGAATTCCGTTGAGGGGCAATACAGTTTCAGTTGGACCAGTTGAATTCATGAAGACTCAAAAATTGATGTATTGGTTGACCCAGAGGCGCTCTTGTGTTGATTCAAACATCAACAGCCAAAGCGAGAATTCATTTTATCGTGCAAAAAGTGCTACCAACGTAGTGTTAACCAAGATACACACTGCGGGTTCATTGGAGTAGAGTATGACACTTGAGAGAGTCATACTGAGCTGATCCGGATAGACCCTTCACGCGTGGGTCAACAGGTCATCGTACTCCTCAAAAATGGGGTTAAAACACCTCAACCAATACCGTTGACTCATTGATCACTATTTTGAGCGCACTTGGCATGATCAAAAGTATTTCTATCTTAAGCCGTCAGCCTCATTTGAGCCATGACGAATTTCTTCACCTGTGGGAGCACGAGCACGCGCCTTTGGCCAAACAAGTGCCGCACCTTTTGCGTTATGTTTTGTCACCTGTGGATTCGCAATTTAATAGAAACGACATCACCGCGCATGGCATCGAAGTCGACGGGGTGGCTGAGCTGTGGTATGAAAGCCTTGAATCGATGCAATGGGCTTCTCAGTCCCCTCAGATGAAAATTTTGAGAAGCCACGGCGCTCAAATCATCGGTAGCATCACCAATTGCCTGACCCATGAGATTGAAATTATCCCCCTCCTCCCAACTTCAAAATAAGAACCTCACCTAGCCGCTTTGAGCTCATGAAACCCTTTGCTATGAAAACATTGAATTCACTCACATTTTCCATCGCCTTGGTGCTGAGCCTGACCTTAAAAGCGCAGGCTCAAACTGCCCCAACCGCACCAGCGCCAGCACCCCAAGATTGGCCGCAAAAAACTATTCACCTGATCTCACCATTTTCAGCAGGCAGCTCGGTCGACATTATGGCCAGACTCATCTCACCTCCTTTGTCTAAGATGCTGGGACAAGCAGTGGTGGTGGAGAATAAGGCAGGAGCTGGCGGTAATTTAGGTGCAGATGCCGTGGCCAAGGCCGCAGCTGATGGGTATACGCTAGGGATCGTGACCACAGGCCCCATGGCCATCAACCCCAGCCTCATGGCCCATGTGCCGTATAACCCGGTTAAAGATTTTGCACCCGTTGTGCTCTTGGCAGCGGGTCCCAATGTGTTGGTGGTCAACGCCAATATGCCGGTGAACAACTTGGATGATTTGATCAAACTCCTAAAAGCCAATCCCGGTAAATACTCGTATGGCTCCTCTGGGGTGGGCAGTACCAACCATTTGGCCGGTGAGCTTTTCGCCTTCAAAACCAATACAAAAATGATCCACATCCCCTATAAAGGCAATCAAGATGCGCTCAATGATGTCCTCAGTGGACAAATCACCATGACCTTCTCAGGGCTACAACCCTTGCTCTCCAACCTACAAGCCGGAAAGATCAAAGCGTTGGTGATTGCGGGAGATAAACGCATGCCAGCCATCGCCGATGTTCCCACAGTCGCAGAGGTGGGCTTAAAGGGTGCTGAGGTCATGCCCTGGTATGGCGTTGTGGCGCCCGCAGGTACGCCGGCCAGTGTCATTCACTTACTCAACAAAAACATCTCGGAGATCATGGCGCGCCCAGAGATTTACAACCAATTCAAATCAAACGGCTCAGAGCCCAACACGGGCACTCCAGCACAATTTGCAGAACTGATAGCCAGTGACGTGGAGCGCTGGGGCGAGGTGATCAAACGCGCAGGCATCCAAAGTCCATGAACACCGAGGAGAAGCTCTCCCCAACCTAGGTCACTCATTTCAAAAACATTTAACCTAGCATTTAATCCGTATTTAAACCAGAGGAGTATTTTTTCATGTACGCAGCCCCACCCGTCATAGAGACCGAAGTTTTCACCCGCATGCCCGATAAATTCAGACGAATGGGACATCCCTCGCATTGGGTTGACAAACGCGGTGCAGGACCGGTTCATTCTTTTCTAGAAGGTCCCTCCTTTGACAAAGAAGGGAACCTTTATTGTGTGGACATTCCCTATGGTCGTATTTTCAAAATCAATCCCAAAGGTGAATGGTCCGAATTTGCCGAGTTTGATGGTGAGCCCAATGGACTCAAAATTCACAAAGATGGTCGTCTCTTCGTGGCCGACCATAAGTTGGGGCTTCTCAGTTTTGACCCCAATACGGCTCACATGACTGTGGTTGAAAACCGCCCCAATCACGAAGGTTTCAAGGGCCTTAATGACCTCATCTTCGCCGCCAATGGAGACTTATTTTTCACAGATCAAGGGCAAAGCGCCATGAATGATCCCACGGGGCGTGCTTACCGCTTGCGATCAACGGGAGAGCTCGATTTACTCTTCACGGGTTTTGCAGGACCCAATGGCTTGGTGCTGAATAAAGAGGAAAACCTCTTATATGTGGCAGCGACTCGGACCAATAACATTATTTGCATTCCACTCTTACCTAAGCACGCTGGCGTTGGAAAAGTCGGCATGTTCATTCAACTCTCCGGTAGCCCCACCGGACCCGATGGAATGGCTTTGGGAGACAACGGAAACTTGGTGATTGTGCATGCAGGGTTTGGCACCGTTTGGGTCTTCAGTCCCTTAGGCGAGCCCCTATACAGAATCAAATCGTGTGCAGGCATGAGAACCACCAATGTGGCTTTTGGGGGAGAGGACATGAAAACCTTGTTCATCACCGAAGCCCAAGAGGGGGTGATCTTGAAGGCCAAGTTACCGTTTGCTGGTAAAAAAATGTTCTCTCACACCTGAGCGTACGCTCAGCGTGCGCTTGACAATCCTTAACACACAGGTTTTCATGACACCATGAATTTCAAATCCTTTCTTACCCTTTTGTCTTTCATGATGTGCATGGGCCTATGCTTGGCTGAGCAATGGCCCTCCAAGCCCATCCGCTTGGTGGTGCCCTACCCTCCTGGGGGTGGGACCGATGTGGTGGCGCGTTTGATCGCCGAGCCTTTGACCCAGGCCCTGAATCAATCGGTCTTTATTGACAACAAAGGGGGGGCGAACGGCATCATTGGTTGCAATTTTGTGGCCAATGCTCCTGCCGATGGCTACACCATTCTCCTCGTCCTTCCCTCTCAAATGTCGGTTAACCCAGCGCTTTATAAAAAATCCTCCTACGATCCCATCCAAGATTTCACCCCCATTATTCAACTGACATCTTTTGAAGTCGCCTTGGTGATTCATCCCTCACTTGAGGTGAACTCGGTCACCGAACTCATCAGTTATGCAAAATCCCATCCTGGCTCATTGAGTCTGGCCTCGGCCGGCACGGGAAGCTCAGGCCACATGGCCGCCATCTGGTTTGCCATGAAAACTGGAGTGGATTGGGTCCACATTCCCTTCAAGGGTGCAGGCCCCGCCTTTGCAGACTTGCTCGCGGGCAGCGAGCAAGTGATGTTTGCCACCACATTGTCTACACTGCCCCATGTTCGCAGTGGCAAACTCAAGGCCTTGGGGGTGACAGGAACCACCCGCTCTCCTGCAGCACCCGACATCCCTGCCATCGCAGAATCGGTGCCGGGATATGAATTTACGCAGTGGCACGGCTTGGTAGCCCCAGCCAAAACCCCTCCCGAGGTCATCGCCAAACTCAACAGCGAAATCGCTAAAATTTTAAAGAACCCTAAACTTCGCGAACGATTTGCGGCTCTGGGCTCTGAGGTGGTGGGTGGCTCGCCACAAGAATTCGATAAACTGATCAAGTCCGAGTTGACCCGCTATGCCGATATTGTGAAAATTACTGGAATGAAAGCCGAATAAAACAAAGACCTACGCGCACAACATACTCCTCCCCACACCCTCCTTTAAGTACAACAACATGATCGAATCCACGACCTCTCAGAACCAAGCCCCCGACTTGTCAGAGATTGTGGTCCAGGTGCGCAATGCTGTGGGTTATATCACCTTGAATCGTCCCAAGGCATTAAACACCTTGAATTTGAACATGGTGAGGATCATCCAAAGCACTCTCAAGGATTGGCTAAGCAACGACAAAGTTAAAGCTGTGGTGGTGCAAGGTAGTGGCGATAAAGCCTTTTGTGCCGGTGGGGATGTTCGAATCGTTCGCGACTATATTATTCAGAACCGGACCGACTATGACTTATTCTTCGAAGAAGAGTATGCTCTAAATGAATACATCTACCACTACCCCAAGCCCTATATAGCCGCGATGCACGGCATTGTGATGGGTGGAGGCATGGGGATTGCTCAAGGAGCGGGACTTCGACTTGTGAATGAACACACCCGAATGGCCATGCCCGAAACCGCGATTGGATTCTTTCCCGATGTGGGTGCCAGTTATTTCTTAACGCGGCACGATAAAGCATTGGCGATCTATTTGGGCATGGTTGGTAAGGTTCTCAGTGCTGATGACGCCCTTTTTTGTAGACTCGCCGATTGGTACTTGCCCTCTCAGCATTGGCCTAGCCTTTTCTCTAGGCTTGAGGAGTTGGCCATGAGGGATATACCTTTTAAGCCCGACTGGAATAGCCTTCTCCCTGAGCTTGGGGGGAGACAGGAGATTGAGAGGTGTTACATCTCGCAACACTTAAAACACATCAGTGACATTTTCTCAAAACCGTCTGTACCCGAGATCTTGCAAGAACTGGAGCAATGCAATGACTCTGATTGGGCGCAAGAGACGTTGAAGAGTCTCTCTAAGAACTCCCCCTTTGCCATGCATGCCACCCAGCGTTTACTGAGTATGGGGGCGCAGTTAAACCTATCTGAATGCTTCAAGCTTGAGTTAGCATTGGTAAAACTTTGGCGAAACTTTGGGGAGTTTTCTGAGGGCGTGAGATCTGTCCTCATCGATAAAGATAAACAAGCGAGATGGAATTATTCCACCCAAGAGCTCACCCCTGAGCGCTTGGCCCGTGAACTCCCCATCCTATTTGGCCCAGCAAATCGTACTGCCGTGTCATGACCGGTATCCCATACCCACAATGAACCAAAGATGGGACTTAAATCTTAGATGGCCCCCGCTGCTCGAAGTGTCTCCAAGTCCAGATCATCCACACCGAGTTCTCTCAAAATAGCCTTGGTATGCTCTCCCACACTGGGAATGGGGTCCATGCGGTAATCAAAACCATTGTGCACACCAGGAGGAAGCATGACTGACAACTCACCCACGGGTGAGTCAACGCTTTGAACTCGATTTCTGGCCATGTGCTGGGGATGGCTCCACAAATCGGCCACAGTATTGACCTGTGCATTGGCGATTTGTGCAAGATCGAGTCGCTCAATCACAGACTGTGCACTCAAAGTCTTGAACACCTGATCGATGATGACTTTGAGTTCCACTCGGTTTCGATTTCGCTCTGTGTTGACAGCAAAACGAGGGTCATCGGACAGATCACTTTGTAAGAGTACTTTTTCACAAAACTGCCTCCACTCACGCTCATTTTGCAAACCCAACATGACAGTCTTACCGTCACCCGTTTCAAAGGGGCCATAGGGATAGATCGTTGCATGAGAGGCACCTTGACGGCTTGGCTGTGGTTGTCCTTCATAGGCATAGTAGAGCGGAAAACCCATCCACTCCGTCAAAGACTCTAGCATGGAGACATCAATGTGAGAGCCCTCACCTGTATTTTTTCTCTGCAGTAGCGCCGCCAAAATACTGCTGTAAGCATACATACCAGCGGAGATGTCAGCGATAGAGTTACCTGCCTTGCAAGGCTCGTCGGGCGTGCCTGTGACGGAGAGAAAAGCCGCCTCACTTTGAATCAATAAGTCATAGGCCTTTTTGTCGCGATAGGGTCCATGGCCACCATAACCCGAGATGTCACAGACAATGAGTTGCGGGTGTGTCCCTTTGAGCGACTCATAATCAAGGCCCATGCGGGCACAGGCACCCGGAGCCAAGTTTTGTACCAAAACGTCGGCTTTAGAGATGAGTTTTTTCAGTAACCTAAGCGCCTGGGCTTGCTTCAAATCCAGAGTCAAGCTCTCCTTGGAGCGATTGGTCCAGACAAAGTGAGACGATAAGCCGTGAACTCGGTTGTCATAGTCACGGGCAAAGTCACCCCTGCCAGGTCGCTCAACCTTGATCACCCGAGCGCCCAAATCAGCCAGTTGCCGAGTACAAAAAGGTGCTGCAATGGCGTGCTCAAGTGAGACCACAGTCACACCTTCAAGAGGACGGGCCATCATTTTTCTCCTCATCAATGGATAACCGCTACCAAATAGGATTGAGGTTCAATTCAAATGTTAGAGCTTAGTTTTGTCAAAATAAATTGGGCCAAGCAATAGTACCCAACAGAGACAATCATCCCATACTTTTGTGCTCTTAAAGATATTGCGCGTTTACGCAAAGATTTATTCGTCCGTGATTTTGGCTTGTTTCACGGTCTTACCCCACTTGGCAATCTCGCTCAAGTAAAAGCGTTTGAAGGTTGCTGGGTCGGCAACAACAGGTTCGAGTCCATCTTTGACAAGGGAAGCCTCAACCTCTGACGCTTGGGTTACATCGTTGATCCAAGCATTGAGCTTTGCAATGGTTTTGATCTCGGTATTTTTGCTCACAAAGAAGCCATACCAACCCACGGCCTCGTAATTGGGTAAAAACTCCGAAATTGCGGGTATATCGGGAGCCAAAGCAATCCTTTTCTTACTGGTGACACCCAAAGCAACCAAACGATTGGACTTGATGTAAGGCAGTGCAGAGATCAGACTGTCAAACATTAAATTGACTTGACCCGCCAACAAATCTGAGGTCGCAGGTGCAGCCCCCTTGTAGGGGATGTGTGTCATCTCAATGTTGGCCATTGTGTTGAAGATTTCGCCTGCTAAATGTGGAATTCCGCCCACACTTGCTGATGCAAAATTAAGCTCTCGGCCCACAGCGTGCCCCCGAGCCATCAGCTCGGGCACACTCTTAATACCCAGGGCTGGGCTGGCCACCAACACAAAAGGAGCATTGGCAATCCAAGCGAGTGGAACCAAGTCTTGTTGCGCATCGTAGGGCAGGTGTTTTTTTAGTCCTGTGATGATTGCTAGTGTCACTGGAGCCAATAGGATTTGATAACCATCGGGGGGAGCCTTGGCCAACATATCGGCAGCGATCACACCACTAGCGCCTGCGTGGTTATCCACCAACACGACTTGTCCCATCTTCTGTGAGAGTCTAGGGCTATAAAGCCTGGCCAAAGTATCAACAGGACCACCAGCGGGGTAGCCAACCAAAATTTTAAGGGGATGAGCTGGGTAGTCCATGGGACTGCTCTGAGCGAACGAACCCACACTCCAAGACATGAGCCAAGTGAGTGCGATGAACTTAAAAGTCGTCAATAGGCTCATGCTTTCCCCCTTAAGCGCCATTGGTGGCATGGGTGGCATGGGTGGCATTGAGAGACAAGAAATCTCTAACGATTTGAGCGCACACATCAGGATAGGCCCCAGCCGCATGCCAAGCGTCTCCCTCAATCACGTGCAGAGTGGAGCCCTTGATCGTGGCGTGCCAAGCACGCACGCTCTCCACACTTCTTAGTCCACTACCGGTGGTCGTAATCACCAATGAGGGTGACAAAATTTTGGGCAGACTTTGACGAATATCAAGACTGGGGATCCAACTCAAATACCCCAAAAGAGAAGGCTCTGAGGTTTTACCTTGAATGACGTTTACCCACCAATCAATCTCTTGCTCACTCACCTGTGAGCCCAAACGCCCAGTCATGGTTGAGCGCGCCCAAGCCAAGACGCCATCTTTTTTAATAGCCCTAATCCAACCCTCTACCCCTTGCGCGGCGATGACGGGCGGGGTCACTCCAACAACGGTCTTTACAAGATCAGGGAATCTGGCTGCAAATTCAAGTGCAAAGGTCCCCCCACTTTTGGCGCCGATCAAATGGACGGGTGCCTTGCATACGCTTGTCACAACGTCTTGGAGATCATCCATGATGACTTCCATCGACCAGGGAAAAGTCTCGCTCATGGCCGTCGACTCACCAAACCCCCTCAGGTCAAGACGAAGAACTTTAAAGTCTCTGGCAAAGTGAGGCACCCAGGCGCGCCAGGCTTGTCGACTCTCGGCAAAACCATGGACCATCACCAGCCACGGTGCATCCTCCCAAGGGTTGGTGAAATCATCAATTTCTAGCAACAACTCACAACCGTCTGGACGTTTGAGGGAATGGATCATGATAAGAGGTCAAGTGTTGACGGGTAAAGAGAACGGGTTAGGGATGAAGGGGCAGGTGTTGTCAGGTGGGTAGCAGAAATTTCAACACTTTATCAATGCAATCATCATGGTGGGTGAGATGAATCATATGGTAAGGCGAGTCGATGTGCTCAATCTGAATGTCCTTGACGAGTGTGCTCAATAACTGCTCTTGTTCAGCGTCAGTGATCTGACCCTGTGTTGGCATAATAGCCAAGGTGGGAGATGCAATTTGAGGTAAAAAGACGCTGGCATTGGCCGAATTCACGAGTTCAGAATAGCGAACCAAAACCTCAGGCTGACCTTTTGCAAACTCATCAACATACCAGTTAAGTAAGGCTGGCTCACAATCAGGTGGAAAGCGGGTGAGTACACTGGTCTCAAGAACCCACTGCCGAATCCCCATTTTTTTCATCGCATCAAGTCTTGAACCATGCCCCATGGCATAACGTGCTTTCATGGTCTCACTAATGAAGACAGGGGTTGCGACCAGCACCAATTTTTGGATCAATTCAGGGAATTTTGAGGCCAATACGATCCCCAAAATACCCCCCATGGACTCACCGCAATAAAAGACAGCTCGGTGGCTCTCCGCCTTGATGATGGCCACCAAGTCTGACACACAGTGTTCTATAGAGATGTCCGTATTGACATCCCCTACTTTGCCTGACTGCCCTACACCGCGCATGTCAGGACGAATCACCACAAAATGTTTAGATAAACGCGCAAGCCATCGATACCAAAATGCACCACTGCGACCATTGCCATGTTGCAAGATCAAAATAGGCTTTTCTCTCCAGGGATCAAGAAAATCGGTCTTGTCATAATAGACATCGATGGTTTGAGAAACTTTTACAAAGGGCATATTCAATCCAAAGTGATGTTGAGTTTATTGGAGACTTTTTGCCATTTGGCTTTATCTGCGCTAAAGAAGTCAGTAAATTCTCTGGGTGTGCTGCCCACAGGGATCGCTCCGTCTTTACTCAAGCGGTTGAGCAACTCCTTGTCTTTAAGCGCCAATTTGATGGCCTCAGACAAACCATTGACAATTGCCATCGGTGTTTTGGCTGGCAAAAAGACTCCATACCAACCGACCACTTCAAAATTGGGAAATCCACTCTCAGCCACGGTGGGTACTTCAGGCAAAGCACTTGAGCGCGACAAACTGGTGACCGCCAAAACCTTGAGCTTATTGGCTTTGATCAAGGAACTTCCCGCCATCAAATTGTTCAACATGGCTTGAACCTGACCACCAATCAAATCGTTATTGGCTGGTGCAGCGCCTTTGTAGGGGATATGGATCATGGACAGGCCAGCGGCATCTTGGAGGAGCTCCATTCCCAAATGAGGTCCACTGCCCGTTCCTGAGGATGCAAAACTCACTTGATCAGGGTGATGTTTGACGTAGTCAATAAATTCTTTAAAACTTGTAACAGGTAAAGACAGTGGCACCGTGATCAAATAAGGATACTTGGCAACCAAGGAGACTGCCATAAAGTCCTTATCTGTGTCATAGGGCAGTTGCTTGTAGATGGCTGGGGCAATTGAGTGAGAGGCTATGGTCATGAGAACGGTATAGCCATCGGGTAGAGCGTGGGCTACGACTTCTGCGCCAATGAGTCCATTGGCTCCCGAACGATTGTCCACCACCACTGGTTGTTTCAATATTTGAGCCAACTGATTGGCCAACGCTCTGGCCACGGCGTCAGTCCCACCTGCGGCAGGAAATGGAACCACCCATTTGATGGGTTTATTGGGCCAGGACTGACAAAAACCGGTCAACTGAAACAAACCCAAAGTACCCAATAGACTGAATAAGGCCCAAAGTCTCAGAAATCTATGTCGATTCGATTGATCCCAATTACCCAAGTGTAGAAATTCGTTCAATGACATCGCATAACCTTGTGTTCCTAAAAATCAAAAAAGTGTAAGCAATTGACTCAACTCTGACTCAATCTAAAAGCTCAATTACCGTTGAAGTAAATCTGGTTTTCAAATAACTATTATCCCTCCTTCTACTCATGATGAAATGTCCAATAACCTTAAGCCCTAGAGCTTTCGTGAGATTTATCGTTTGATGTTTTTTTGATGTTTTTTTGATGTTTCATCGCTCCCTAATTGCCCTCTTAGAATCCCAACCGAATCGCAAATGAATTCCAGAAGAAACGACTGATCAACAAGAAGGCAGCATAATCCATACATTAACACCAGTTCAT
>Ga0007809_10000641_pt1 | contig 14734 bp, 16 predicted proteins | sample CryBogCBE02Aug07_FD_60383 | JGI IMG/M metagenome (GOLD analysis project Ga0007809, IMG submission 60383) | Freshwater microbial communities from Crystal Bog, Wisconsin, USA - CBE02Aug07 | ecosystem: Environmental > Aquatic > Freshwater > Lake | place: Crystal Bog, Wisconsin, USA | collected...
TTCCACGTGGCAATTAGTATCAATCCTAATGCACTAGCTACACCGGTATTAAATAATAATTACAGAACAGTTTTAGGAATGCTAGTGAAAAGCGTAACGCTTCCTAAATTTACTGCTCAAATAGAGAAGGTAAACCAGTATAATCGTAAAAAGAATATACAACAAAAAATTACCTACGAAGATATCACACTTAAATTCCATGACGATAACATGGGTGTTATTAATTTAATGTGGCAAAATTATTTTAATTACTATTACGCAGACAGTAGTTCAGCTAGACTAGCAGGAGCATTTAATAGAACTGCTACAAGAAATTTTAGTTTTACACGTAGCGCCTATGGTCTAGATTCAGGCTCTACTGATCCGTTTTTTAATTATATTACTGTTTATCAAATGGCTCAAGGAACCTATGTAAGTTACAAGTTAATAAATCCTATCATTGCTAGTTGGAGTCATGAAACTGTTGATTATAGTCAAAGCCAACAGCCGCATGATAATGTAATGACTTTATCATTTGAAGCTGTAGAATACGGTTCAGGAGAAGTTGTTCCCGGTGATCCTGAAGGGTGGGGTCAAGAATTCTATGACAAATCGACCAGTCCATTAATTAATCCTCTTGCAGTTTCAGTCCCTAAAGATACTTACTCTCCTAACAATTTATTGCAAGCTGATATGACGCAAAATAATAGCTCAAATTTTTTGAACAATGCAGTACAGACTGTTAATAATTATCAAAATACCAATAGTGCTGTTCCTACAAGTCCAACAGGTACTCCGGGATTAACTACAGTACCATCAACAAGTAATACAGTAGGAAATACTAACTTCCCGGGAACATCTGCCAACACAACAACAACTTCGGCTATGCCAATCACAATAAGTCCAGGCCAATAATGTCACAAACTAATTTACCAGTAAATTCTTCAACAGACACCTCAACTATTGTTAGACAATTTTTTGACAAGTACTACCAGTACCCGGTTAGTTTTCCTGCGGCAGAAATAGATGCTGTTATCGGTTACTTTCAAAAGAGAGGATTTGATCTAGATAGTGCAAGAACTATCAGCATTGTTATGTTAAATCAAGCACGTATTGATAATGTGCAGGTGTTTCAATTACTAGATACATTAAAATCTATTACTGATCTACAGCTGACACAAGTAATTGCTCAAGTATTAAACACCTACAGAGAAAATACTAGTCTATTAGGATATCGTGTTGCGGCTACAAGTAGCCCGTACGAATCTAGAAACATTTTGGTGTAAGATGTCAACCAAGTTTGCCAGAGGTAAGTTTGTCATGAAAAATCCCGAGAAGTATGTTGGGATCAAAGAACCTACCTATAGATCCAGTTGGGAATGGAGTTTTATGAATTTTTGTGACACTAATGAAAGTGTACAAAAATGGGCTAGCGAAGCAGTTAAAATTCCCTACAGAGATCCACTCACAGGTAAGCAGACAGTGTATGTCCCAGATTTTTTTATACAGTATGTTGATAAAGATAGCAGAGTTAACACTGAACTGATTGAAATTAAACCGGCTAGCCAAGCGATTTTAGAACGTGTGGGCAAAAACAAGTATAATCAAGCTCAGTATATTAAAAATCAAGCCAAGTGGCAAGCGGCTAACATTTGGTCCAAACAACAGGGTATCAAGTTTCGTGTACTTAATGAAAATGATTTATTCCATAACGGAAAAGCATAAGTAAATGTATGACAAAAAAACTTGAAGAAATTTTAAATTTGCCAGAAAGTAAAAAGGTAGTTAAAGCTGACGAAGTTAAGACTCCTGTAACTCCTCCTGCACTACTACGTGATATTCAGGAATTTGATAAAATTAGTGCGGCCCTCCCTCAGGTAAAAGGCCTAGGAGACATGGGCGATGCCGAGTTGGATGAACTGGCACAAAAAGCTAAGGATGCCTACGAAGATATTATGGATCTGGGCATGAATGTTGAAGCACGTTACAGCGGACGTTTGTTTGAAGTAGCGGCCAGTATGCTAGGACATGCAATTAGTGCTAAAACAGCCAAGTTAGATAAAAAATTAAAAATGATAGATCTTCAGCTTAAGAAACAAAAGCTGGACAATGATAGTCATAACACAGACGAAAACGGTATTAATATTACTGGTGAGGGTGTAATTATTACAGATCGCAACAGTTTAATAGAAAAATTGAAGAATATGAAATAAATACATGATGGAAGCCACTATGAAATCATTTAAAGAATACTTAACAGAAAGCAAAAAAGTTTACGAATTTAAGGTGAAAATCGCCGGAGATATTCCTAAAGATTTTGCTAACAATCTTAAAATTGCATTAGCTCAGTTTAATGTAGAAAGCATTAAAAATGCTAAACGCACACCTATGCAGGAAAGTCCTATTGATTTTCCCAACGTAAAATTTAGAGAAGTTACAGTATTTGATGTAGCAGTTTCTTACCCATCTAACAGTCCAATGATTGCTAAAACAATTCATGAACACATGGGCATTGATAGCAAGCATATTGTTGTAAGAACAATTGGCGAATCAGAAGAAACGCTTATTAATACACAATTTATGTTTGGACTTGAAACAACTCCAGAAGATAATCCAGATGAAGCATTGCTAAACACTCCTTACGAGGCTAGCAATAATCAAAATCTAGTTGGCGAAGAACACAAATTAAGTTTTTTAAAATCATTAGAGAAACATGATTTAGAAAAAGTTGAAGGTATTAACGCACAGTTATTCCCTGCAGAAGCTAAAGGTGAAAAGCAACAACTTCAGCCGCCTGCTAAAGACAACTTAGACTCACTGTTAACAAAACAAATGAAGCTATCACCAATGGTGTCAGATAGACATTACGGTATTGGCAAGGGAAAATAATATGAACTTTAATGATTTATACAAAAAGATTTCTGCACTTGACTCAACACAAGTATTGACCGAAGACGGCCATAGCCAAGTTGAAGAGTGTGGTCCAATGCCAAGTATGGTAGGAATGCCAAGCGGTATGCCAGGTACACAACAGCCTGATTCAGTTAGCATGAATGTCAGTATGAACGCTAGCGGCAAAGGCGGCATTCGTGATTTGTTAAATGTTTTACAAAACTTAGAAGATGTAGCAAGTCACGCTCCTTCTGCTGTAGAAATTCCACACGATGGTGCGATTGAAATTGACGGTCCAGCACACGATGTAGAAATTGACAAAGGACCTTTTGGCGATGAAGAGCCACACGGTCAGGATGATTTAGAAATTATCGATGCAAATGATGAAGGCCCACATGCAGATGAACCAGCAGTTAGCCCAGAGAAAAAAATCAAGGCGGCAGTGGCGGCAGTTTCAGGTGACAATGAAATGGACGAGGCAGCTAAATTTGCTAATCAACCAGATGTAAAACATCAAAGCATTGCTTACATGACAACAAGTTTAGCAGGCGGTCCTAATCAACCACATAAACAACATCAAATTCCAGGACAACCAGTTGGTACAAATCCAATGAGAGAAAGTCTAGTATCTCAACTTAAGGATATGTATGAACAAGTTAAATTACGCGAAAGTCGAAATGTAGCAGAAGTATTAGATACTCCAGAAAAACAAGCGGCGTATCGTGAAAAAGCAAAAGCAAGTGTTCCTGCACTTAATCAACAGTACAGTGATGCACGTAGAAAGGCAGGCAGAGATCATACACCAGGCGGTGAAGAAGGCTTAAGAAAGCACGGTGATCAAGCACAGTTAGCAAAGGCTGATGCTATAAAAAATAAAATTCTAAAAAGAAGAGATTTAGAAGAAGGCGTTCTTGATCATTTTAATAAAACAGATGATCAACGTCGTAAAGAAGAAGCGGAAGATAAACGTAGAAAGAATGATTTAAAATTTGTTAAGAATGTTAATCGTCGATCTAACGTACCACAACACGAAAAAGATACAGCAGCCAGAATTGAAAAGCGTTTAAAAGGCCAATAATTCGTCGCAGTTAGCACTCTGTTTATAGTGCCAAATAGCTCCTTCGGGAGCTATTTTTTTTAGTAAATAAAACTATGTCAAAATCATTAGAAGGCGTACTAGTCAAAAAAGCGCATAGCAAAGAACGATTTACTGAAAAAGAAGTCGTTGATTTTGCCGCCTGCATGGATCCAGAGTCTGGATATTTGTATTTCGCTAAAAACTTTTTTTACATACAACATGCAGTCCGTGGCAAAGTTCTATTTGAACCATTCGATTATCAAGTAAGACTGTTGGGCAGTTATCATAACAACAGATTTAATGTAAACATGTTGCCACGTCAAAGCGGCAAAACAACCTGTGCATCCGCTTACCTATTATGGTACGCTATGTTCCATCCAGACCAAACTATTTTAGTTGCCGCACACAAATACTTAGGTGCGCAGGAAATTATGCAACGTATCCGTTATGGATACGAACTTTGCTCCGATCATATACGTGCGGGTGTTGTCAGTTATAACAAAGGCAGTATAGAATTTGATAACGGATCACGTATTGTAAGTCAAACAACCACGGGCAATACAGGTCGTGGTATGTCAATATCATTACTATATTGTGACGAGTTTGCTTTCGTACAACCTAACATTGCTGAAGAGTTTTGGACTTCAATATCACCAACACTAGCAACTGGTGGTAGAGCAATTATTACTTCAACTCCTAATAGCGACGAAGATACTTTTGCTACTATCTGGAAAGAAAGTCAGGATAAGTTTGATACGTTTGGTAATGAAACAGAAGACGGCAAAGGACGAAATGGTTTCTTTGGCTTTCGTGCCATGTGGGACGAGCATCCAGATCGTGATGAAAAATGGCGCATTGCTGAGATGGGTCGTATTGGAGAAGAGAAGTTCCGACGCGAGTATGGTTGCGAATTCTTAATCTATGATGAAACTCTAATAGATAGTATAAAATTAGCCAGCATGTTAGGTAAGGACCCAATGCTTAAAATGGGGCAAGTCCGTTGGTATAGAGAACTTACTGACCAACATTTGTATGCTGTATGTTTAGATCCTAGTTTAGGCACTGGAGGCGACTTTGCCGCTATACAAATATTTGAATTACCTAGTTTTACACAGGTAGGCGAGTGGCAAAATAACATTACAAAAGTACAAGAACAAGTTAAACTATTGCGCGAAATACTTAGACATATACAGACTAAGATAGGCGAGCATAATGTAAACAGTATCTACTGGAGCGTGGAAAATAACACCGTGGGTGAAGCCGCACTAGTAGCAATCAGTGAAAATGGAGAAGAAACATTCCCGGGTATGTTTGTCAGCGAACCTATCCGTAAAGGGCATGTTCGTAAGTTTAGAAAAGGTTTCAACACTACTCACGGTACTAAAATTGCCGCTTGTGCCCGACTAAAATACCTAGTAGAAACTGACAAAATGACAATTTACAGCAAGCCCACTATTAGTCAGTTAAAAACTTTTGTGGCACATAATATTACATTTAAAGCTAAAGACGGGCAACATGATGACCTAATTTCCAGCTTACTTTTAGTCATACGCATGAGCGAAGTTCTAGCTGATTGGGATATTAGAATTGCAGATAGCATGACTTCTAGGGACGAATGGCAGGAGGATTTTGAGCCTCCAATGCCAATTTTTATATCAGGACTCGGATAAATATCATATGGACCCAAATTTAGATTCAGTAGCAAAAGAAATTTACGGAAAGATTGAAACACGTTTTCGCCCCATTAAATTTGCGGACGAAACCACCCAAGTTTTGAGTAAAAAAACAGACATTCCTAAAGCCCGTTGGTTCGAGTTTGAATACAAAGAAGACGGTAAGGCACTAGGAACTATCACTATTACTCTAGACGAGGATGACGGTGTTGTGATCAAAGCAGGTGGTGATCTTATTGACAAAGAAAACAATGAGACACACCACGGTGCTTATAAGTTTATTCGTAGTTTCAGAGATTTAGCAAGACGTAATTTATTAAAATTTCAAGTAGATAATTTGGGCAAGAGTAATCTCGATAAGCGAGATTTTGAATTCCATGCCAAAGATGGAGAAGAAAACATGATGGAAAGTAAAATGTGGGGTTCCGCTAGAGTGAGCTTCCAGGACTTAGGAGAGGCTAAGATTATCATTAGACATAATCAAGCTGTTAATCCAGATTTAGCCGCTGGCCGAACTATGCATATTGAAAGCATTCATATTGAAAATAATATGGGCGAACGTTTTCGTTATCCAGTAAAACATTTAAATGGCGCTCGTGCTATGGCACAACATATTGCACACGGCGGCAATCCATATGACAATGTTGGACAACACGTTATTAGTCTAAGTGAAGAAATGGCCAAATTACGTATGTTTAAAAACTACGTTGGTCGTAATGAAACACTAAGCGAAGCAATGAGTGAAGTAAATGATAAAGTTGCTGAACGTATTGAACAAGTTAAGAAACAAATACATGATCTACAACGCAGTTCATACTATGAAGAATTTGTAGAAAGTTTTAAGCCACGTGCAAGTCAACAAATACCAGAAACTATTGTTAATGATTGGATTGATCGTTTAACAGTACGTAGTTTTAAAGAAGAATTAAAAGATGTGTTCCCTTACATTTACAGTCTAGTTGGCGAAAAAGCTGAACTAGGACCCGATGACATTTTAGATGAAACTGGCAACAATCATGACATGACCAAAGCCGATGCAGTTCATCGTAAAAATCGTCCTTCTACTCTAGCTAAGGCTCGTAAAGAAAAAGTTCATTCAATGACCAAAGAAGAAGCAGAGTTCCTTAACTTTGTTGACAGTATTGTTGAAGGACTCGATGATCTTCCAGATTTAAATGACACAGAAACTAAGGATAAAATCAAAGAGTTGATGAGTCATGAACTAAAAGGATTTCCTAATATTGGCGATGCAGTAAAAGCAGTTTATCCCGATCCAACATTACTAGCCAGTTTAGAAAACGCTAATCCAAATGTAGATGCTCGCGCATTAGTAATTCAATATTTTGAAACTAATCATCCAGAGTTTTATCAAGGCAACAAAGAAATATTCAGCGGCGAAGGCAGCGAAGAAGAAAAACCTGAAGCGGAACCAGCTCCAGCTCCAGCGCCTGCACCAGAAGCACCACCAGAAGCACCACCAGAAGCACCACCAGAAGCCCAAGCACAACCTGCGGCGGCTCCTGCTCCAGGAACAGAACCACAAACGCAAATGGCTGAAGAAAAAGATTCAGACATTCCATTTGATGGACCTTACAGAAAAGTTGATAAAAATACTGATCCTCGTAAACGTGCCGAGACACTGGCTAACAAGGGTATGGAAAAAATGGCACATGCTGTGCGTAAAGCTAAAGACGCAGGCGCAAAAGCTGATACCAAGATTGGCGATAAGACACTAGGTGAAATGATTCTAGCGGCAGGATTAACATTAGAAGAATTTGGCTTTGACCCAAGTCAAAAGCCAATTGCTCCAGCTAACGAACCACAAGGTGCTAGTAAAGAAGATATGGAAAAATTTGCCAGCGGTTTTTACAATCGTGAAATGAAAAACTTTACGATTGGCGGAACTGGAGTTAAAGTTAAAATTGATAAAGAATTTCCAGATGCTAGCCCAGAAGAAAAAGCTGAAGTGTTTGCCACAATTGATCACGTGGATCCAAGCAGTAGCACACACCAAAAAGAACGCATTAAGAAATTATCAGGACTTGGCAATGGCAGTAAAATTGCACATGCACAAGGTGTTATGGAATCATATTTAGGATAAATTATGGGAATACTTTACGAATCGTTAGTTAAAATGGATGAAGTTGGCCCAGCGGCCAAGCCCCAAACACCAACGCCAACGCCAACAGTTGACCAAGTGTCCGATGCACAAAAAAGATTTGTTCAAGCGGAACTAGCATTAAAAAATGCTAGTCCTCGTGATAAAGCAAAAGCCGCAGAAGAATACAGAGCCGCTTGGTGGGATTACAGTGAAAAACGTAAGGCTGCTGAAGCCGCGGATGTACCGCCTGCTGGAACAGATAATAAAGCTCCAGAGGCACCGGTGCCGGCACCGGCTCCTGCAACAGCCCAGCCCTTAGTAACTGCTGATCAAATCAAAGCACTGCAACGTGCATTAATTGCCAAAGGACAAACATTACCTCCTTCCAAACTAGCTAAGGACGGAGTAGATGGATCGTTTGGGCCAGGTACTCTAAAAGCAGTAATGGCAGTATTAGGAACGCCTGCGGCACAAGCACCAGCGGCACAAGCACCAGCGGCACAAGCACCAGCCCCGATAAGTACAGAATCGGTTGATACCGAATTGCCAATGCTGACAACTGAACCAAGTTTAGCTCGTATTATTCAATTGGCAAGATAATCGAGTAAAATACTCATATATTAGGCAAGATTTCTCTTGCTCTGCTAAATAAAAGTGCGTATACTACAAAGTATATGCACTTTTTGTTTTACAGGGTGTAAAACATACAGGCACATAAAAGCATACAAAGGCATATTAAGGAGAATAATTATGGCATCTTTGGCAGAAATCAGAGCAAAATTAAAGGCAGCAGAATCAAAAGGTTCAGACGGCAATCGTACAGGTGGTGATAACTCTATCTATCCATTCTGGAACCTAAAAGAAGGTCAAGAAGCAACTCTACGCTTCCTACCCGACGGCAACGAAAATAACACATTTTTCTGGGCTGAACGGGCAATGATCAAATTACCTTTCGCTGGTATCAAAGGCGAATCAGAATCCAAACCAGTAACAGTACAAGTACCTTGCATGGAAATGTATGGTGACACATGTCCTATTTTGGCAGAAGTACGTGGTTGGTTTAAAGACCCAGCATTAGAAGACATGGGTCGTAAGTACTGGAAGAAACGCAGTTATATTTTCCAAGGTTTCGTTGTTGAAGACGGCCTTAAGGAAGAAAAAGCTCCAGAAAATCCAATTCGTCGTTTTATTATTGGTCCACAAATTTTTACAAGTATTCGTGCGGCACTAGTCGATCCAGAATTGGAAGACTTGCCAACTGATTACGTGCATGGTCTAGACTATCGCATGAAGAAAGGTACCAAAGGCGGATACGCAGACTACTCAACATCAAGTTGGGCACGTCGTGAGCGTCCATTAGATGATGCAGAACAAGCGGCTATCAAACAACATGGTTTGTTTAACTTGTCAGACTTTTTACCTAAGAAGCCAGGTGAAGTTGAATTGAAAGTTATGAAAGAAATGTTTGAAGCATCAGTCGATGGCGAGCCATATGATATGGAACGTTGGGGTCAGTATTTCAAACCAGCAGGTATGAGCCAAGAAACTGGCGATCCTGTTAAGCAGACTCCTAAAGCAACACCTGCTCCTACAGCAAGTGATGACGAAGATGACACACCTGCTCCAGTAGCTAAATCAGCACCACAGGCTGAAGCACCTGCTGAAACATCAGGTGGCGATCGTGCTCAAGACATCTTGGCAATGATCCGTAATCGTCAAAAAGCATAAGCAAAAACAAACGGCTCGGGCCTCTGAGATTAAATCTTAAGCCCGAGGTATCTATAATTTTAGGAGAAATATAATGAGTGCTATTACAGAAAAATTAGTTAAAGCCAATGAATCGTTTTCAATCAATCGTTATGATAACGGTTTTATGATTGAAGTTGGTGGTCGTGACGACAATGACGATTGGAAGACTGCAAAAGTCATCGTTGGTACAGAAGACGAGTTGATTGATTTAATTCGCGAAACACTACAATTACCAGTGGCAGATTAATCATGGCTACTAAAGCGTTCGATTTATCAAAGTTTAGAAAAACTTTGACCAAGTCAATCGACGGGCTTGGTGTAGGATTTAATGATCCTACCGATTGGGTTAGTACAGGCAATTTTGCTTTGAATTATTTAATCTCGGGTGATTTTAATAAAGGTATTCCGTTGGGTAAGGTTACTGTATTTGCTGGCGAATCAGGTGCCGGCAAGTCGTACATCTGTTCTGGAAACATTATTAAAAATGCACAGGCACAAGGTATCTACTGTATCTTAATTGATTCAGAAAATGCGCTTGATGAAAAATGGTTACACGCACTTGGTGTAGACACAAACGAAGACAAATTACTCAAGTTAAACATGGCAATGATTGATGATGTTGCTAAAACCATCAACGAGTTCATGAAAGAATACAAAGAAATGTCGGATCGTCCAAAAGTACTTTTCGTCATAGACAGTCTTGGTATGCTTTTAACTCCAACTGATGTTAATCAATTTGAAGCAGGTGATTTAAAAGGTGACATGGGTCGTAAACCTAAAGCACTTACAGCACTAGTTCGTAATTGTGTTAACATGTTTGGTAATTACAATGTTGGCTTAGTTGCTACTAACCACACATACGCTAGTCAAGATATGTTTGATCCAGATGACAAAATTTCAGGCGGACAAGGCTTTGTTTATGCAAGTTCTATCGTAGTTGCTATGAAGAAGTTGAAGTTGAAAGAAGACGAAGACGGTAACAAGGTTTCAGAAGTTAACGGTATTCGTGCCGCTTGTAAGATTATGAAAACTCGTTATGCAAAGCCTTTTGAAACATTACAAGTAAAGATTCCATACGAAACAGGTATGAATCCTTACAGTGGTCTAGTTGACTTGTGCGAAAAAGCCGGCTTGTTAAAACAAGAAGGTAACAGACTCAAGTGGGTTGACCCGGAGACTGGCGAGGAATTCAAATTCTATCGTAAAGAATGGAAAGATGATAAATTAGATATGATTATGGCGAAATTTCACCTTAAATCTAATGAAATAACAACTACTATTCCTGAGGAGACAGACGAAAATGTTGAATGAAACGCAGATTGCTGATGTATGGATTATGTTTAGCGAATTTATCGATAAAAAAAATCTTGAAACAGCCGCAGAACGTTATGTAGATCTTTTAGCAGATTTTGGTGTACAAGATCGTGTTTTAGAAGGTGCTACTGGCATCGACGGTATACTAGATTCAGCAATTGAATATTATTTAGACGAAGAAATCGAAGACGAAGACGACGATTACAAGGAACTGGAATAATTCATGTGGTATTCTAAAATAAGCAAAGATATTTCTTATATTCCTGATGCAGTTGCGCATTTTGAACTAGAATTAGCTAACGCTCGAAATGATGTGAAAATTTCAGGCAATATCGAACGTGCTAGTGCCAGCATGCCTGGCATTGTTGAACAACGATTTAGTCAGTTACAAGAAATTGAAGCTATTTTAGAATATCTTAATATTGAATTACGTAGACTTCGTAGTCAACATTTTAGAAAATATCTAGAAAACTATCAACGGGCTTTGTCATCGAAAGATTGTGAAAAATACGTAGATGGCGAAGCCGACGTTGTAGACTTTGAAAAAATTATCAACGAATTTGCCTTGCTTAGAAACAAATGGTTAGGCATTACTAAATCATTAGACATCAAACAGTGGCAATTATCGAATGTTATTAAACTCCGTACTGCTGGTATGGAAGATGCAACACTTTAATTGAATCAATCTTACCAAAAGGTGCTTCGGCACCTTTAAATAATTATATAGGTTGACTTTTATGACCTGTTAGTGTACACTTACATTATGACAACAGTAGATAATTTACTAACTAAAATTAACACGTATGGCTTTGATAAATTCAGCGATGCTATACCTAAGAAAGACATAAAAGTTTTAAAAAGTCTAGCAACCAGTATTTGTTTGCCAAGTTTTATCACGGAAAACCAAGCTAGATTACTTACTAAAATTTTATCTTCTTACTCTTCTGCATTTTTAGACTTAGAACCTGAAATTAAAACAATTTTAGAAGACAACGTTTGGTCAAAATCTTTTAGAGTTATAGAAAATATTAAAAAATTATACCTATCAAAAGCTAATGATGAAGAATTAGTAATTTCTGTGGAATTTACAAATAATTCAAGAATTCGTGATTTACTCAGTAACATGGCCAAAGGCGAATTTGGTCAAATTGCAAAAATTTCTAATAAAACACATAACTATGCTTTGAGTGAAACTAACCTAGTTCACCTTGTCGAAGCACTCAAACCACACAAATTCGAAGTAGACCAAAAAATCCTGGATTTTTACGAAATTATCAAAAAATACGAAATTTCTGAGGTCAAGACGAATTACACATTTGAAGAAAAATTACCTGACCACATGAAAAAATTGTTGGAACAAGAGTGTGGTGACATGAACACAATGTCAGAAAATCTTATACAGGACCGTAGTTTACGCTATCAGTATTTTTCCAAAAAAACACCAAAAAATCCTGAAAATTTGGTGGATTTAATATCTGCCCGTGAAAAAACTAAAGTGTGGGTCGACAAAAATTCTTACAGTCTGACAGAAATTTTCAATGTTCTAAAACAACTTAATAGATTGCCAGCACTAGTAGTATTTGATTCAACAGGTGAAGAAGGATACCTTAAAAATCTCGAGATTTTTCAGGAAAGTTTGGAAAAAAATGGAATTTCTGAGAACGTTGGAATTTACTTTAGACTTGAAAATAGTGAAAAAGGAAAAATCTTTAACGAAGCAATTAGACAACTACAGTACAATGCCCCATTGAACAAAGACACACTTGTTGCCGCAGTTCAACTGGGGAAATTACCAAAATTTTTCCTAAAAGATTGCGAGTGGACACCGAAAAGTGTTATAGTACTTGATAGTACACTACGTCATAACAAAACGGCAGTATACAGTAATCGATGCGATTTAATTATTAGTTATTCAGATAAAGAAAGTATAATAGAGGCAAAAACTAACCTATGGCGCCAGTAAGATTAGTCATTAAAGATGAGGTTAATATCAAGCTAGAAGGGCTTGAGTTAGAGGCACGAAAGAAGTTAGCAAATACTTTTAAATATTTTGCCCCATACGCAAGATATCATCCTGCTTACAAATTAGGCCGCTGGGATGGCACAGTTAGTTTGTTTGGTCTAGGTGGTAATGGCTATCTGCACCAACTGGAAAAAATACTGGAAATTTTGGGAAATATGGGTATTGATATTGATGATATCGATGACCAGCGACTTACCCATGAACTAGCATTTACAGAAGTTACCGAGTCTTATTGGGCCGATCAAGGTGTAGTATGGCCCAAAGGTCACCAGCAAGAAGGACAGCCTATCATGTTGCGTGATTATCAAGTAGAAGCCATTAATACATTCATTAAAAACCCACAGGCACTACAAGAAATTGCTACAGGTGCAGGTAAGACAATTACCACAGCAACACTAAGTCACCTGTCCGAGAAGATCGGCCGCAGTATAATTATTGTTCCTAACAAGAGTCTAGTTGAACAAACAGAAGAAGACTTTATCAACGTTGGTCTGGATGTTGGTGTATACTATGGTGATCGTAAAGATCTTAATAAAACCCATACAATTTGTACTTGGCAAAGTCTTAATATTTTAGATAAAAAGAGTAAAAATCAAGAACACGACATTGTGACCTTGGCAGAATTTTTAGACGGAGTTAAGACAGTTATTGTTGACGAAGTTCATATGGCCAAGGCAGATGTACTTAAAAATCTATTGACACAAAATTTGTGTAATGCTCCAATACGCTGGGGCCTGACTGGAACTGTACCAAAAGAGGATCACGAAGCACAGGCAATTTTTGCCAGCATTGGCCCAGTAGTTGGAAGATTAAGTGCTAAAGAATTGCAAGACAAAGGAGTGTTATCTAACTGTCACGTTAATGTTGTGCAAATGATAGACTTGCCAGAATTCAGTAGTTATCCAGAAGAATTAAAGTATCTTGTTACAGATGACGATAGGATGATTTATATTAGCAAACTAATAAAAACAATAGCCGAATCAGGAAATACACTAGTACTAGTCAACAGAATAGATTCAGGTAAATTTTTAATTAACGAAATACCGGATGCAGTATTCATCTCGGGTGAAGTTAAAACTACAGCCCGTAAAGAAGAATATGACGAAATTAAAACAAGTAATAATAAAATCATTGTGGCGACTTTTGGTGTGGCCGCTGTGGGGATTAATATTCCTAGGATCTTTAATCTGGTTCTTTTGGAACCCGGAAAGAGCTTTGTCCGCGTTATCCAATCTATTGGACGCGGTATTAGGAAAGCAGAAGACAAAGACTTCGTTCAGATCTGGGATATAACAAGTACTTGCAAATATGCAAAAAGACATCTTACTGAACGTAAGAAATTTTATAAGGACGCCAAGTATCCGTTTACTATAGAAAAAACGGACTGGCAAAAATAGGATGTTTATAAAGAAAAAGAAGTTAACAATACATGCGTATGCACCAATAGGACAGTTAGTAGATTTGTTTCCGCCGGTTGTTATGGAAGATAATCTGCCCGATTGGTACAAGCCACTACCCGCAGATCTCGGTCACGGATTAACCGTAAAACATTGCCCAGGTCTGAAGGATCTATTTGAATCTACAATAGTAATGCCTTTATGGGCAGACTTTGAAATACGTACCTCATTAATTAATCAACCGGATGTTAGAACAAGTTTTAACCCGCCCGGTGGCCCTAGTCATGTGTCACACAATTTAAGTGATCAAGTTACAGGCGCTTGGCCAGCGTATTCAAATATTAAATTTAATAGCCCATGGATGTTTTGGTGTGACGAGCCTATTTCTTGTTTAGTCACCCAAGCAACATGGCATCAAAAAGACCCATCTCCATTACAAACAGTTCCAGGTATATTAGAATTTAGGCATCAGCATCAAGCAAATATCAACACACTAATAAGAAAAGATGCCTAAATTCTAATATACCT
>Ga0007809_10000643_pt1 | contig 14725 bp, 19 predicted proteins | sample CryBogCBE02Aug07_FD_60383 | JGI IMG/M metagenome (GOLD analysis project Ga0007809, IMG submission 60383) | Freshwater microbial communities from Crystal Bog, Wisconsin, USA - CBE02Aug07 | ecosystem: Environmental > Aquatic > Freshwater > Lake | place: Crystal Bog, Wisconsin, USA | collected...
ACTTGTGATATTCGTGTTTATGGCGATACTGTGAGCTTCTAATTATGTCAACCTTATTTGTGACGAACACATGGGAAAAACCCATACACTTTGATTATGCTTTTAAACCGTACGCTTTTCCTATCGGGGAGACGGTGGAGGTGGAGGTAGAAGTGGCTCGTCACTTATTTGGTTACATGGAGATGGATAAAGAACCATTCCTTGCTCGTTTAGGTTTAATTAGAACTAAAGCGGAAGTACCGGAAGGTTTGGCTATTTTGTCCAAAATCTTAATTTCGGAGCAAGCTCCAAAAAAGAATCACTCGTTATCCCCGGTGGTGGAAAGAGTACCCTTGCCCTCCCAAAAGAAGGCAGGGGGAAAAGTCCTTAGCCAAGCAGCTTAATATGGAAAATCAATGTCACAAACTCTGCAAGGCTACATCACGCAAGTCAGAAGACTCTTGCATGATGCTAATGGAAACTTTTACTCCGACCAGCAATTAACAGATTACATTAATGCTGGCAGGGAGCGCGTAGTCCGGGATACCGGATGCTTACGCACGATTCAAATTACGACTGTACCTACTACGCCTGTAGCGGGAGGTGCAACACCCTATTTCTGGACTGGTGGTGGCACAGCTAACACCGGCGATTATGTTGTCTATAACATCTTTATTTACAAAGTAGTAAACGGCGGCGTCTTTAGCACTACCGCTCCTAACTATCCATCTGGTCCTAATCCATATCCGCCAAGCACTACATTCCTTAATGGAACGGTTACTTTGCAATATGCAGGACCATCTGAAATTATTAATTTTTCATGTTTGCCACAAGGCACTCAGACTCTTGATGTATTAAACATTAACTTGTATTGGGGCAATACGCGTATTCCAATGCGTTATTTGTCTTGGACAGACTTCAACGCGCAATTGCGTTTTTGGCAAAATTATATTGGACGCCCTATTGCGTTTAGCGTATTCGGGCAATCACAGATTTACATTTCTCCGGTACCAGACCAAGTTTATACCGTTGAAATTGATACTGTAATTTTGCCTACACCAATGGTAAATCTTGCAGACACAGATACCATCAATGACCCGTACTACAATCCGGTTCAGTTCTACGCTGCTTATCAAGCGAAGTATTTTGAGCAATCCTTTGGAGAAGCTGAAATATTTAAGCAACAATATGACAAACAAGTTATGGCGGTACAGACCTCGGTTTACACCAGAAGGATGCTCAACCCTTATAGCACTCCATACTAATTATGGCAGCCGCAGAGCAAAAAAAATCGTATGCTATTGTCAAACAATTTAAAGGTCTTGACACTAAAGCTAACCGTACTGCCATTGAAGACACCGAGTTTTCTTGGCTTGAAAATGCTATGCCAATTGGTTATGGCAACTTAAAGATTACGCCTAATTACACCAATTTAGGGATTACTTTTAGCCATACAGTTTTGTATTTTTTCTCCGCCAATATTGGATTGGTGGATTATTTAGTGGCTTTTGAGTCCGATGGAAGCGCTGAATATGTCCGACTAGATAATTTAACTAAAGGCACAATTGCTGCTGCTGGCACTTTTAGCATCGACAATATCAATGTTTCCCAATGGAAAAATGAATATTTATTGATTTGTGACCCCGTAAAAGGGTATTTCACATGGGATGGCACCAGCGTTATTAATGTTGGTTCTGTTGGAATCATAGGTTTAACCAATCAAGGAAGTGGCTATACTTCCGCGCCCACAGTACAAATTTCAGCGCCAAACCAAGCTAATGGAGTTCAGGCTACTGGCGTTTGCTCAATTAGTTCTGGCTCGGGTTCCGTTTTATCTATTGGCATGACCAATATTGGAACAGGCTATACCTCTATTCCTCAAGTCGTTATTGGCGCTCCAAACCTTTCAAATGGTGTGCAAGCTATTGCTGGTGCCACAATACAATCTGGAGGCGTTGTAGCCATCTCTGTAACCACGCCCGGCTCTGGATATACCTCAGCCCCAAGCGTGACGATTACAGGCGGTGGAGGCGCTAATGCAGCCGCTAATGCCGTTGTAGATACAGGCATCGTAACCAGCATCAGCTTGATGGAGGCTGGCTCAGGATATACCTCTGCTCCTACCGTAACTTTAGTAGGCGGAGGCGGTACGGGCGCAACTGCGGTAGCTGGATTAACTACTTTTGCTCAAGGTACCGTTGGCATCACCGTTACTAATGGCGGCTCAAACTACATCAATGCTGCAAACACCGTAGTCACAATTACTGGCGGAGGCGGCACTAACGCGGCAGGAACGGCTATTTTGGCTGGCGGTCAAGTTACCGAAGTCATTATGACTAACCCCGGAACTGGATATACCAATTCAGCAAATATTACCGTCACCATTACTGGAGGCGGAGGAAGCAATGCAACGGCAGTAGCCAATGTCACAACTGACAAGAATGTGGGTATAGCTAGCTTTTCTGGGCGCGTATGGATTGCTCAAGGTCGTACCGTTTATTACAGCGCTGCTGGCTCATCTAGTGACTTTACAAGCGTTTCTGCTGGCGCAGTAACCATTTCAGATTCAACTTTGCATGGCAATATCCAGCAATTGCTATCTGCTAACAACTTTCTATACATTTTTGGCGATGACTCAATCAATGTGTTTTCGGATGTTAGGGTTACTAATACTGGTACTACTCTGTTTACTAATACCAATGTCAGCGCTTCTGTGGGTTCCAAGCTGGCTTATGCCCTATTTCCATATTTCCGTTCGGTACTTTTTATGAACAACTATGGGGTGTATGCGCTAGTCGGCTCTACAACCTCAAAGATTTCAGATGCTTTAGATGGGGTTTTCCCTAATATTGACTTTGTTACTGAGGAAACTACGGCTGGACAAGTCTTACTCAATAACATTTTGTGCGCTGCATTTAACTTTAAATACACCGGAACTCAGGGAACATCAAGCTCTGCTCGCTATATGCAAGCAATATTTTTTGAGAAAAAATGGTTCTTTACCAGTCAAGGCAATGACCTCAAATACATTACTTCAGCGCCCGTAAGCGGCAAAGTAAATTTGTATGGCACTAACGGTACTAATTGCGTCCAGCTTTATGCCGATGCAAGTGCTAATATTTCAAGTTATGTGCAAACTGCCCTGCAACCTATGGGTGATAACATCCGTACAAAACAAGCATTAAAAGTAGGTATTGAAGCAACTACAACAACTCCTGCTGAATTGTCCGTGACTGTGGATTCCGAGTCCGGTTCTAGTCCAGCGTATTTGTTGGGAAATTTTGTAACTTGGTACAACAACTTGGGCGTCACAATTATTTGGATAAATAATAGTTCTACAACTATTGGCTGGTTCGGCGGACAGGGATATACTCTCTATAAAACCGATGCTCAACAGTATGGCAAGTATTTGGGGATGACTGTGACATCAACTTATCCGAACTTTGTTTTAAATGGATTTGAATACGAACACGAATTGAGAGTGAGGTTTTAAATGACTATTCCGTACACCTTTGCCGGTGCCACAACCGCTATTCCTTTAGCGCAATTAGATGCTAACTTTGCGTCTCCCATTACTTTAGGTAATGTGGCGATGACGCTTTCCAATACTTATACCAGTATTGGTAATTTGACATTAACTAATGTCACAATTTCAAGTACAAGCACACCAATAACCGTGCCTCAAGGCGGTACAGGTCTTACATCATTAACTGCTGGTTATATACCTTTTGGTAATGGCACAAGTGCATTTAATTCTAGTTCTAATTTATATTTTGATGGCACTAATTTAGTTGTTGGTGGATATATTTCTGCTTTAGGTGGAAATTCTCCTACAGGTGGTTTTCAATTACCAAACATAGCTGGAACAAAAACACCTCGCTTAACTAATGATGGAGCAGATGGAACAATTATTCGCCCGGGTGCAAGTGGTGCTTATGTATCTGTTAATAATTACGCAAATTCTGCAAATCTTTTATATGTAGCAGATAGTGGCAATGTAGGTATTGGTACTACAACTCCAAGTGGCAGAAATGGCTCAAATAAAGTTCTTCAAGTTAGTACAGCAAACGAACCTGAAATAAAAATTTCTACTACTGGTTCAGGACAAAATGCGTGGTTATCTTTTTCACCAACTGCTAGTTCGGGCGATGCTTGGATTTCTAATATTGTTGCTGGAAGTAATTTAATATTTGCTAATGGTGGATATACAACAGAACGGATGCGTATTGACTCTAGTGGTAATTTGTTGGTTGGTACTACAAGTCAAAACGGCGCCGGTGGTTTTTCTGTGTCTCCAAACGCTACAGCGCCAGAACTGATGGTAAAAGGCTCTGCTACTACAAACACAAGTACAACTTATGAAGTGTATTCAACAGGTGCAAGTGCGTATCGTTTCTATGTTGGTTTTGGCGGCACTGTATATGCCACATCTATTGTCATTACTGCTATTTCAGACGAAAGATTAAAAGAAAATATTAAAGATATTGATACAGGACTTAATGCTGTAATGGCTTTAAAACCTAGAAGGTTTGATTGGAAAGATGGAAAAGGTCAAGACAAGAAAAATGTTGCTGGATTTATTGCACAAGAATTTGAAACAATATTTCCTGAATGTGTTGGAACATCAAAAGCTGGCGAAGATGGTATTGAATATAAAAACATTAACCACGAAACTTTAATCCCAACTCTTGTAAAAGCTATTCAAGAACTCAACGCTAAAGTAACTGCATTAGAAACACAATTAGGAACTAAATAATGACAACTATTACATGGCAAATTGAATACATGGATGTGGCAACACAACCTGTTGATGGACAAACACAAGTAGTATTAACTGCTGGCTGGCGTTGTAATGGCACAGACGGAACTCATAGCGCATCAAATTATGGTTCTTGCTCATTCCCACAGCCAACTACAGGTGGTCAATTTACTCCTTATGCACAACTTACTCAAGAACAAGTATTGGGCTGGTGCTATGAAAATGGCGTAAATCAATCCGAAGTAGAAGCAAGCGTTACTCAGGCGGTGGCTAATTTAGCTAATCCACCAGTAGTAAGCCCACCGTTGCCTTGGGCTAATCAGGCAGCATAACTTTATAGGGGATAACTATGAAAACTTTTACATTAGAAGATAACGAGGCGCAATTTATTATTCAAGTTATTGGAGAGCTTCCGAGCAAGACTGGAGCTTCACTATTATTTGAAAAATTAGCCAATCAATTTAATGCTCAAAATGCTCCAGTAGTAGAGGACGCTCAACCTGAAGCAGAGCAACCAGCACAAGGATAATCATGTCAGTTAATGCGCCATTTACCCCAACTGGAAACACAGTCGTTATTACGGCTGCTAATCCATCACCAACGCCTGTACAAATTTCAGGAAACAATGGTGGTAGCTGCCAATATCGCGTTTTAAATGCGGGTTCAAATACCGTATTTTTGGGATTTGGCGCATCTGCGGCAACTGCAACGGCGGGGGCTAACACCCCCAATCCGTCTCTTGGTAACTGCATACCATTGCTAGCGGGTACCGATGAAATTTTGACATTTCAACCTAACGCTTATTTCACAGCTAATGCTTCAGTAAGCACCGTTATTTACATCACTCCGGGCGATGGTAGCTAATGCTCAAGACGGTCAGCGCTTTCCAAAATGCAATAGGAGCCTTGAATTACAAAGGCTCTTGGAACGCCTCGACCAATAATCCAACGCTGGTATCAGGCGTAGGAAACAAGGGAGATTACTATGTTGTCTCTGTTGGAGGAACAACAAACCTTGATGGAACTGCTCTTTGGTCTGCTGGCGATTGGGCTGTTTTTAATGGTTCTATTTGGCAAAAAGTAGATGGCTCAACTAATGAAGCATTTACTGGTATCACCGTTACTAGCCTTACTGGGTATATGTTTGCAAATAACACTAGCCCTGTTACTGCTAGCACAACTATTCCTGTTGCAAATGTTAGTGGCGCAGTTCCGAACACAGTTAATGTTCTCGCTGGTGGTTTGCTTTCTGGCGGTGGCGCCCTTACTGGCAATGTCACTATCTCATTGACCAATGTACCAGTCGCTAATGTGACCGGTCTTGGAACAATTGCAACTCAAAACGCCAACTCAGTAGCCATTACTGGCGGCACAATCAATACTGTCACTTTTTATAGTGCCAATATTCAATCGGTAACAGCAACCTTTCCTAATAGCTTTCTTGCCAATAGCACAATTACTATTAACGGCAACTCTGTTGCATTAGGAAGCAGTACAACCGTTACTGCCTCAACCACAGGAACCTTAACTCTAGGTACTGGTTTAACAGGCACCAGTTTTAATGGCTCGGTCAATGTCACCGCTGCAATTGACACAACCGTAGTCGCTACGCTTACTGGCAGTCAAATTCTGACAAATAAGACCATTAGCGGAGCAAGCAATACTTTAAGCAACATCCCTAATTCAGCATTGTCCAATAGCTCAGTAACGATTGGCTCTAGTTCATTGTCATTAGGTGGCACGCTTACAACTTTTGCTGGCGTATCTATTAGCGGCTCAACAAACACTTTGACCAATATTGGTAACGGAAGCCTTGTAAATAGCTCTGTAACCATCAACGGTTCAGCCGTTAGCTTAGGCGGTAGCGTAACCATTAGCGCTGCTCCATCGGGTTCTGCTGGCGGAGACTTAACTGGTACTTACCCTAATCCAACGCTCAATACTTCTGGTGTTGTTGCAGCAACTTACGGTAATGCAGCCACAGTAGCTCAGGTAACCTTTGATGCTAAAGGTAGAGCGACATCGGCATCCAATGTGTCTATCAGCATTGCTCCAAGTCAGATTAATGCAGCCATTCCTAACAGTAGCCTTGCTAATAGCTCGCTCACAATTGGTAATGTCACCATCTCTTTAGGCGGTACTGCTACTTCTATTGGCAACCTGACCTTATCGAATGTAACAATTACTAGCGGCTCAATCAGCAACATTGCTATTGGCGCAGCAATTACTACTAAAAACACCGCATACACCGCTACTGCAAGCGATGAAACCATCCTAGCCAATGTGTCTGCTGGTGCCTTTGCAATTACTTTGCCAACTGCCGTAGGCGCAACTGGAAAGACTTATTGCATTAAGAAAATTGATAGCTCTGCCAATGCGGTAACGGTAAATACGACTTCCGCACAAACCATTGACGGAGCAACAAGCAGATTATTAACCAACCAATATGATGCAATCCAAGTTCAGGGCGATGGCTCTAACTGGTTCATCATTGCCAACACCTTCGGAAGAAATGGAACTGCGGGAACCTTCTAATGGATAGTCAAACACTAATAAATGTCGCTTTTTCTGCTTTTGGTACGATAGCTGGATGGCTTTTTAAAGTTATCTGGGATGCTATTAAAGATTTACAGACTGACCAGCGTGAAATTGAGCGCGAGCTGACCGATGTTTATGTCCGTAAAGACGATTACCGTATAGATATTGCTGAAATTAAAAGTATGTTAGGTCGTATTTTTGACCGCTTAGACCGACAGGCAGACAATAAATGAACTTTGACACTCTCTCTATAGTTAAATTCGGGGATGTAGATTCTCTGGGAGAGTTTTTGTTTGAAAACGGCATACAACACAAGCTATTTCAAGAAACATTCATGGACCAAGGCATTTCGGTGCCTATTTACCCAATTATTGACGCCAATACAGACAATTTAGATGACTGGTTATTGGCTCATCAGGTAGAACACCAAGCATTTTCAGGCTTGCTAGGGCTTAATAACCCCTTTAATATGCTGGATGTGGACTTTAATAATGAGTCAGATTTCTATGATTGGATAGCTTCTCATCTGTACATTCACGAACAGATTGCTGCTGCCCTCAATTTGAGTTCTTAGACCATGAAAAAAGTTTTCTCCGCCCCAAGAAAAAATGGTTTTTTGGAATTGTGCAATGCAACACAAACAGAGGTGATTTATGGCAATAGCTGAACCAATGGCTCCTATTGAGCCAAAGATTGATAATCAAAAACAGATGGATGCAGATGTGATGGGTGCTGTTAAAAAACAGCGTCAACCTGAAACTTCTCCTGAAGTAGAGAAAGCTAAAACCAATCTTTTAAGAATTATCAAGCAAGTTGGTATTGACCCTCAGCGTGTTATTCAAGCTGGAAAGTACGCTGAAGCTGCGTTGCAAAGACCTGAAATGTATCCAATGGCTATTGATAATGCTGTAAAAGCAGGGTTATTGACGCCAGACCAAGTTCCAAAAGGACCGGGCATTGACTTCCAATTATTAGGTAACGGCGTTACCGCTGGAAGATTGACCGAGCAATTAATAAAAGAAGGGAAACTATAATGGGTGGCGCTGCTCCAGTAATCATTACCGTAGTCGCTGTTGCTGCTTCTATCGTTGCCGGACCTGAAATGGGCGCGGCGATTATTGCTGCAACTGATTCAACCGTTGGCGCTGCGATGGCTGCCGATGCCGCTTTAACTGCTACTGCTGCCGTATCTGCTGCTGGATATGGTACTGCTACCGTAGCCGCCGTTGGAGGCGCTGCAATGGGAGCTGCAAGTGGCGCGCTAAATGCTGCGGTTCAAGGCAAGAATGTTGAAGGTGTTTTAAAAGCTGCTGGTGAAGGCGGCGTTACCGGAGCTGCTGGAGGGGCTGTTGGCTCTGAAGTTACTGGCGCAACAGCCGATGCTTTAGGAAAAACGGGCGCTGCTGTTGCTGGAGGCGCCGCTTCAGGAGCTACAAGCGGATTTACTGGCGCAGAATTATCTGGCAGCAATCTGCAACAATCTATTAAACAAGGTGAAATTGGTGGTGCTACTGGCGCGATTACCGCTGGTATTGGACAAGCATTGCAAGGCGCCGATGTTTCACCAGAGACAAGTAGAGCTGTAACGACTGCTGCAAGCCCATTTATTCGTCAAGATGTAAGCAATTTATTTGGTGGCGCAAGCCCAACAGGAGGCACGACTACTGCTAGCACTAGCGGCTCACCGTCTTCTGCCCCAACTTCTAGTCCGTTGACTGGTGGTGCTGGTTCAAGTCCGGGCAGCTCTGCATTAGCTCAGGCATTAAATTTAGGTGGTGGGGATATTAGTCCTCCAGTTAATATCGGAGGTGGAGAGAAAACTACACCTAATGTTTGGAATCAGGCTTCTTTAAGAACTAAAGACGAAACCGGAGCTTAATATGGCTAAAGCGTTAATTGAATCATTACAACTTGATTTGCCAGCATTGGCAAAAATCATTCAAGCTAAGGGTAGAAAAGGCGATACCATCCTCGCTCACATTAATCCTAGAGAGGCAGCGCTTCTTAAAAAGCGTGGCGGTAGTGGAACAATTAACCCTGAGACTGGTCTTCCTCAATTTGATGATGAAATTGGTGGATATGTCCCTTCTCCAGAGCCTTCTCAAGTTCAGCCAAGCTCTCCTGTATCCCCTGTATATGATGTCATTCAACCCGGTGGTTCGTTCACTCAAGTTCAGGGTGGCACAGGACAGCAATACACTCCGGGTGGCGAGTCTTACGCTCCAACAAGCACGCCAACCTATACACAGCAAGATGTAATAAATGCTCAAAGATTCAATCCTATTGTTCCCGGCAACTTATCTGGTCCAGTACCACAAGGTCAAGAATTGCCTACTGGCGGTACTGTTTACGCGCCCACAACTTTAACTCCTACTCAATTAGGTCAAGTTTCTATTGGTGATTCTCCTTACGCTCCGCAAACTCCAGCCGCTCCAACTCAAGACCAAACCAAAACATCTGACAAGATTTTGGGAATGTCTCCAGATACCCTTGCTCGTCTTGGTTTAGCTGGTGGATTAGGTTTATATGGCGCTGGACAATACAAAAAAGGCGTTAATCAAATTGGGCAAGCCACTCAACAACAACAAGCTATTGCTCAACCGTATCAAACGGCTGGTCAAAACTTAATTCGAGCTGCCGGAGCTGGTGAATTAACTCCTCAATCGGTTCAGTCTTACAAAGCTGCACAAGCTCAATTGGCTCAAGGCGTAGCTAATCGTGGTGGTGTTGGTGCTGAACAAGCTGCCACTCAACTTGAAGCCTTCCGTCAAACATTGCTAACAAACCAATATAACTACGGATTGCAAGTAAGCCAAGTTGGTGACCAGATTGCTCTTGGCGCTATTCGCACCGGTATGCAACTTGACCAACAATTAAATGCTGCAAGCAATAACTTTTACACAAGTCTTGCCGGAATAGCGGCTGGATTACCAATGGCGAGGACCGTCTAATGGCTGACCCAATTAATCCAGTTACCCCTCAAGAGTCGGCTAATTTAAAGCCGTTTACATTACCGGCTGCGCCTACTGAGCAAGCAATTAAGACTCAGTTTGGTGGCGTTCCCGGTATTGACATGACAAAGGCACCTAAGTCTTTGGGTGGCGTTCAGCAAGAAGAAGCTAGGGTTTTGCAGCGTCAACAACAATTAGGGCAAGATATTGGTGCTAATGAGCTGGCTCAAAAACAATATCAAGCCGATGTACAAGCCTCTATTGCAACTCAAGAGCGTGAAAGAACACAAGCTATTGAAGCTAAAGTGGACCAAGTTCGTAAAGATTTTCCTTATCCTGAACTTCATCCAACCAAAGAAAACATCCCTGAACTAGCCACTTTGTTTAGCTTGATTGGCGTTATTGGTATGGCAGTCGGTGGCGCTGGCAAAATGTCCGCTATTGGCTCTATGAACTCTATGTCTGGAATGATGAAGGGCTGGCAGCAAGGTCGTTCAGATTTATGGAATCGTGAAAAGCAAGAGTTTGACAAAGAGATGACTAAGGTCAAGTCAATTATTGAAGATGCCTCCAAAGATGCGGACCGAGCCTACAAGATGATGGCAACCGATAGACGCGAAGCTGAAGCATTAGCAAACCAGTCCGCAGCAAAGATGGGCGGTCAAATTGGCAAACAAATTCTTGAAAAGCAAGGTTTAGAGCCGTACTTCAAATATCTACAAGAGATTAAGGGTGACATTAATAAAGTTCTGGACCGAGCCGTTAAACAGTCTAAAGCTGCTGGAGTTAGCGGTGATTTACCTTCATTTATTAAAGAATACAGCGGTGCAAACCTAAAAGATAAAGACGCTCAAGAGGTTGGTATTAGCGCTAACGCTATTGGTCATGCTTACGCTCTTAAAAATCAAGTTGCAGACCATCCTGAATGGGTAGGTCGCTCAGGTCAAATTCAGCAATTTTTTAATCGTTATGTAGATTCATTGAATAGTGGAAAACCCTTACCTCTAGATGACCCTGCTTTAGCAAAAGATAGGTCTGGTCAAGAGGCTTTAGTTTTTGCTAAAGACTATGCTTCATACCTTGTTGATTACGAGCGTTCGTTAGCTGGTGGAGCTAGAGGCTTTACAGTCCAGTTCCAAAAACGCTTTAATGATTTGTTAAGTCAAAATCAATTTAATGCTACTGGCTTTGATAATTTAATGAATCAACAAATTGATGAAGTAGTAAGAAAGGCTAGAGTTCATAGCCCTGATAAATTGACTAAAGAAAATTTAACCAAGATGGGTCTTAAAATTAACGATTTTGACCCTAATGCTGAGAAAGGTTATAACCGGTCTATTGGAAAAGGCGATATACCAGCGCAACCTAATGTCACTCAAGAAGAGTATGCCAAGCTAAAACCGGGCGAATTGTATTGGTGGAATGGAAAACAGGTTCCTAAAGGAAAAGAATAATGGCTGATTGGTCACCTCCTGAGGTTAAAAGTTCTGTTGAAGTTTCTGGTTGGACGCCTCCAGAAGTTAAGCCACAAGAGCCGGCTACTGGATGGGAGAAGGCTGGAGCAGTTGCTCGCGGTGTTGCCGCTGGCACACTTGGCGGTCCCGGTGATATTGAATACTTTGCTACCACTACCGTTCCAAAATTATTTGGTGGAGAAGGTGAAACCGGTACTTTTATGGGTTCGCCTACTTTCTTTCCTCGTTCGGAAGATGTGGAAAAAGGATTTCAGCAAGTTGAAAGCGCTGTTGGCGCAAAACCCGGTGTTCGCCCTGAGCTAGAAAGTTATCGTACTGGCGGTGAATTTGCTGGCGGTTTTGTTACCCCCGGTCAAATTGTTAAAAATGTAGTTAAAAAGCCTTTTGAAAAAGGCATGGAACTTGTCTCTAAAGCTAGGGGAAAACCACTAGAAAAAGCATTAAGTGAGATGACAACTACCGCTGAAGAGCTTGGACAGAAGGCTGGCACCCGCATTAAAGAAACTGAAAAAGTCGGTCAAGAAAAGATTTACACCGACCAACAACGCCAAGAAATCAATCTTCGTGATGCTGCAAAGCGTTTTGATGCCGATGCTCAATTAGCCAAAGCTGAAAGCCAAGGCACTTTAAACAAGATTGGCAGACCTACTAACGAATATCAAGTCGGAGAAGGGCTTAGAGGCGTTGCTAAAGGCACCGAAAAGCAATTAGATGTTGCTAGAGGTAGAGCTGCCGATGTTCTTAAAGACGCTTATTTTGCAGAAGGCAAAGCAAGTGAAGCTGCTGGAAAGTTTTGGTCTCAATCTCAAACCGGTCAAGCGTTTTTAAAAAACCTTAAAGATATCGCGTCCCCTGTTAATGCCGGAAAATATACCGCATCTGAACAATTGGCTGCTAAAGACTTGATGGAAACCCTATCTGGAGTTCAGGTTCAAGGAAAGATTGTTCGTTCTCAAATTGAAAAGATTGAGAAAGTTATTAGAGAAACAAAAAAAATAGCCAACAAACCGACAATGACGGGCGCGGACGCTATGAAGCAGCAGTACATGGGTAAGCTAGCCGAAAAGCTAGAAGACTCTGTTTATGGTTATGTTAGCGAAAGCGGTAAACCAGTTGCAGGATTCGCTCCTACCGGCAGAACCTTTAGAGAGGTTTATGCCAAGATGAGCGACCCATTAAATACTTATGAATCTCAAGTTGGTAAAGTGTTGACTCAAGAAGTTGAGGGTTTAAAAGGCATCTTTACATCAGACGCCACTCAAATTCCAGCCAAAGTATTTCAGTCTCCAGAGCAAATTCGCATTTTGGAAAGAATGGATATTAGCAAAAAGACATTAGAGCCATTTGCTGCTCAACACGCTGCTAATGAATTATCAAAACTTAATACTGCTGAAGCTGTTGACGCTTGGATTAACTCATCCAAAGGCGCATATCTTCAAGAGTTTCCTGCTGTTGCTGCAAAGGTAAAAGAGTATGCGAAAACGCTTGCAACGAATGAGGTTAAAGCTGCCGAGAAATCTACGGGCGCCAAGGCTCTGTCTCAACGCGCTAAAGAAATATCTCAACGCGCACAGGGAAAAACTGAAAAGCTCGCAAATTTAACTAAAGAAAATCAAAAGTTTGTAAGCGAATCCTCAAGGGATATATTTAATGCAACCACTACAAATAGAAGTATTAGCGCGGCTGAATCTTTTGTTAAAGGCTTGGAAAGTCGAGGTCTTGCAAGTCGAGAAGAGACTATTGCAATGCTGGACAAAATCCGTGATGTTAAGACTAGAGAAACTGATAAAGCAAAGGCAATAACCGCTTTAAAAGGTATCTTGCCTTATGTGGGGGCTACAGTTGGTGGTGGCGCCGTCGCCGGTTACAGCTTAAATAAATTGCTAGGTGGATTTTGATGGTTAAGAAGCAAAGAGGGATAAACAACGCTTTAGAAGAGGCTATCTCAACTATGCTAACGCAAGTGATGGCTGACCCTGAAGCAAGTATTACTGACAAAACTAAGGTGTTAGACCGAGCATTAAAGCTAGAAGCAATTAAGCTCAAAATGAACGATGATGAGTGGGGAAGTGGTTTTTCTATTGATGATGAGGATGAGTAAGGTTAGAATATGAGTATCTTTAATCGAATAGGGGATATTCATGGATGCAATCACTATCATCAAAGTAGCATTAACGGTCATCTCAGACCGGCTCATAACGATTTTGGCTCTGTCAATGTCGTGCGCTTTAGCGTGTTGGGTGATGTGGGGACCACAATGGGACCGCGTAGCAACACTAGCAATATTTGTAATCTTCAGCTATCTTGTGATAAACACAAAGGAAAGGAAACAGCATGAAAAGCAGACCACACCAGAGGGACCATGAGCAGAATCAGCAGGTAGCTACGGCTATTCGTCCACAGTTGCCAAGAGACGGCAGCGCTGGAATGACTAAATGGAAACCCGGAGAACTACCAAAAGGCGGCTATCGCTCAATGTTTGATTTTGCTGAAGGTTCTTACAGTACAAAATTAAGCCCATCTGGAGCGAAAGAAAAGAAGGTGTACTAAATGGCAAATAACATTGCATTTCAACCGATGGGAAAAACGGTAAAAGTATCCGTTTCTGGTGCTGCTAACACGCAATCCAATGTATTTACCATTACTGCTGATAGCCCATCAAACCAGTATTACCTAGCTAACGCTGACACCAATTCGGCTGTTTATGTATGGATTAACTCTACTAGCACCTTTAATGTGGCGTTGCCAGATGTAACTCCGGGCTATGTCATTGCATTGCCTCCTTATGGATACAGAGTAATTACTGGTCCGCAAGTCAATTCCAATACAAATGTGTATGCAAGAGTTATTGGTGACGGAACAAACGCTTCTATTTATATCACTCCGGGCGAAGGCTTGTAATTAAAAAGGAAAAATCATGGCAGATATTCAAGATGTAATACCAGTAGTAGAAGTCCCTAATGTACCTGAGCCAACACCAGCTCCAGAGCCAATAGTTGCTCCTGAAGTTGTTGTTGAGGTAGC
>Ga0007809_10000644_pt1 | contig 14713 bp, 9 predicted proteins | sample CryBogCBE02Aug07_FD_60383 | JGI IMG/M metagenome (GOLD analysis project Ga0007809, IMG submission 60383) | Freshwater microbial communities from Crystal Bog, Wisconsin, USA - CBE02Aug07 | ecosystem: Environmental > Aquatic > Freshwater > Lake | place: Crystal Bog, Wisconsin, USA | collected...
CTCGGTGCCTACTGATCGACCACCGGTGGCGCTCGCCCACGATTACCTGACCCAGCGTGGCGGAGCGGAACGAGTGGTCCTCGATCTCGTTCGTGCCTTCCCCAACGCACCGCTCTTCACCTCGCTCTACGACCCCATGAGCACCTACGAGGAATTCGCTCAGGTCGACCTTCGCACCACACCCCTCAACCGTGTGGGGCTCCTCCGCCGACACCATCGCCTCGGTCTCCCGTTGTACGCGTCTGCCATGGAGCGTCTCGTCATCGATGCAGAGGTCACCGTGTGCTCGTCGTCGGGTTGGGCGCACGGGGTGACGACGACGGGCGCCAAGATCGTCTACTGCCACGCGCCTGCTCGATGGATCTACCAAGCCAACCGCTACCTCGGCGGACGACGCGTGAGTCTGAGTGCTCTCGCCGATCGGGTCCTCAAGCCGGCCCTTCGGGCCTGGGACGTGCGAGCAGCAGCCACGGCCACGCAGTACCTCTGCAACTCCAGCGCGACGGCAGCGATGATCGCCGAGGCCTACGGCATCACGGCGACCGTCGTCCCTCCCCCACCCGCGCTCACACCCGGCGGCGAGGAGCGACCAGTCCCCGGCATTGAGCCGGGATTCTTGTTGAGCGTTGCACGCCTCTTGCCCTACAAGAACATCGACCTCGCCATGGCTGCTGCGAGCGCAGCTGGGCAACGCCTCGTCGTCGTTGGCTCTGGTCCAGAGCGACAGCGGCTCGAAGCACTGGCCGGGCCGGACGTCACCTTCCTCGGCGTCGCCGACGACGCCACCCTTCGGTGGTGCTACCGCAACGCCAGAGCACTGCTCGCCCTCAGCTACGAGGACTACGGGCTCACGCCGCTCGAAGCGGCCAGCTTCGCCACGCCGACCATCGCGCTCAGTGCCGGTGGCTACCTCGACACGATCGACCACGGTCGGACCGGGATCCTCATCGATGCGCTCTCGGTCGACGCCGTGGTCAATGCCATGACCTCCGGGGCGCTCGCCGATCTCGACGACGCCACAATTGCCCGTCACGCGGCATCCTTCAGCGCCGAACGCTTCACCGCCACCTTGCACGAGGTCGTGGCGTCGGTCATCCGCCAGCGCTAATCGAGGTCGCCGAGTCCCGCCACCTGAGCCAGCCCACGGGCAGCGACCGGAACCGAGAAGACTCCGAGGACTGCGGTTCGCCCGAGGCTCCCGAGGACGCGTCGTCGTTCTGGGTCATCGCGCAGCGCCGTGAGTGCGTCGATGAGACCTTCGAGGTCATCCACGTCGACAACTATGCCGCCTCCAGTGCGCTCGATGACCCAGGGGATCTCGCCGCACCGGCTGCCGATCACCGGGGTTTCTTGGACGAGGGCTTCAACGAGGACCCGACCGAACTGCTCAGCCCAGGTGGGCGTTGGATGAGAGGCGAGGCACACCACGTCGCAGCCAGCGAAGAACGATGCCATTTCGTCATGGGTGAAGTCGGTCCGAACCTCGACCTTCGGGCGCTCCTCCAACGCCGTGCGCAGTGGTCCATCGCCGGCCACGACCAGCACGGCTCCGTCAATGGCGGCGACGGCGTCGGCCACCAAGAGCGGGTTCTTCTCGGGAACGAGGCGTCCTGCCACGCCCACCACAAACCCGTCGTGATGGACTCGGGGAGCGAGGTCAGTGCTCGGCACAGGGCTCCCGATGACCTCGACTCGAGCCGACGTGCCCCACTGTTCAACCATGGCCTTCGCTGCCGGCGTCCGGGCCACGATGAAGGATGCTCGAGATAGGACGAAGCGGCGAATCCATCGAGCCGGCGCTGGCAGCGGTCGATCCAGGTTCTCCCACGCTTGGATGCCGAAGGGGATCCGGAGCCGATGGGCGACGAGCGCCCACTGCAGGGCAGGGATCGAGAAGCACTCCTCTTCCACGTAGCAGACGTCGGGTGCCGTTACCCGAAGGAATTTGACGATGCGGCCGAGGTAGAGGTGGCGTTGGGGTGCACCCCGGCCGAGAACTCGAAAGGTCGTGTGGCGTCCTGCGAGGGCAGGGTCGGTCGCCGCCTCGAAGGGTGCGTCGTCGTAGGCGTGCTCCCAGGTTGCTGGCGTCACGAGGTGGAGATCGATGCCGGAGCGTGCGAGGTGGGCGAAGACCGATTGGTTGGCCGCAACGACTGCGGGATGGCTCACGACGAGCAGCCGACGATGGGCAGGTGTGGCCATAGGTCAACGCTACCGGGCGAATCCTCGTCCGAGCGGTCCGCCGTCTGGGAGAATGACGGCCATGGCTGCTGCCGGCGACAACGCTGAACCATCACCAGCACCAGAACTCGGGAGGTCTGTCGCGCTCAACTCGAGTGCGGTCGCCGCCAGCCAGGTGGCCATCGTCGCCATTGGCCTCATCCTCACCCCGTTCATCGTCAATCGGTTGGGCCTCGTCCTGTTCGGCCTCTGGGGGTTCGTCACGACGACCGTGGCCTTCCTCTCGGTCCTCGACCCCGGCCTCGGTTCCATCGTCATCCGCTACGGCGCCCAAGCAGCGCACCGCGACGACTCCCGCTTCGCGGCCCGCCTCACCACCCTCGGCCTCATCGTGTGGCTCGGCCTCGGCGTCGTGCTCTCCCCGCTCCTGCTCGTCGTCGTCCCGCCGCTCATCTCGAGCCTCCACGTCGTGAGCGGCGAGGTGCTCCCAGCGCACCTCGTCCACACTGCAGAGTGGTTCTTCGCCTGGGGCTACGCCTACCTCTTCGTCACTGCGGCGAGCTCCATCCTCGGGTGTCGACTGATCGCTGCTGGCGAACAGTGGATCGTGACCATCATCGGCCTCGCATCGAGGTTCATCTACGCCGGGGCCATGGTCGGATTCCTCGCCAGCGGTGCTGGACTGTGGGGCGTGGCGCTCGCCTCAACAATCCAGACGCTGTCGGTGATCCTCGCCACCGTGGTCGTCACTGCTCGTCGGCATCGCACCGTGGTGGCAAATCCCATCATCCTCGGTCGGGCCACAATGGTTGAGATGCTGCGGTTCGGTGGCCTCGTGCAACTCTCCGGCATCCTCGACGCGCTCAACTACGACACCGACCCGATCGTCCTCGGTCGTTTCGTCTCGGTGACCGCGGCCGGGCTCTACCAGCTCGGATCTCGAGCAGCCAGCCAAATTGCCTACCTCGTCGCAATCCCGCAACAGTCGCTCCTCCAGACCTTCAGCCGCCGAGCCGGAGGTGCCGCGACACCCGATGACGTGCGAGCCCCTGCCATCCAAGCATCGCGGTACATGGGCCTCGCAGCGCTGGCGACCGCCGGCGCCGTGGCCGCTGGTGCCCCGTGGCTCCTCCGCATCTGGTTGGGGCGCACCTACGACGGACTCGAGTCGGTGCTCCTGCTCCTCCTCGCCCTCCAAGTCGTGAACGCGGCACGGTCCAACTGCGCCATTGTGATCGTGGCGCTCGGCAAGGCAGGACTCGGAGCCCGAGCCAAGGCGATCGCGGTCGTAGTGAACGCACTGGCCACTGTTGCCCTCGTCATCCCGTTCGGGATCACCGGCGTCCTCGTCGGCACCATCGCAGCGTCCGCGGTGCAGAACGCGTTCCTCATCCGCCGCTACGCCGCAATGCTCGAGACCTCGGTGCGTACCGTGCTGTGGCAGTGGTACGGCCCACTCCTCGCTGTCACCGGCGTGGCACTCCTCTGCGCTCGGGTCATCGGTCTGGCCCTGCCGCATGGACCACACCTGTCCCTCGTCCTCGCTTCGGGTGGTGCAGCAGCCACGGTGGGCACCTTCGGTCTGGTCTTCGGTGCCGGACTCCGACGGATTGGCTACCTCCACCACGACGACTTGGCCTACCTGAGCGAGATCCTTCCTGGACCCCTCGGCAGAATTCCTCGGTGGTCCATCGTCCACATGGTCGCCCGAGGTGAGCGATGAGGATTCTGCTGTCCATCCACCACCGCATGCGGTCAGGCGCTGGGGCGCCTGGAGCCACCGCTGCGCTGGCAGGTGCGCTGCGTGAGCGTGGCCATGACGTCGATGTGATCGACTTCTCACTCGTCCCTGGAGGAACCGAGTCGACGCTGACTGCCCTGCGGTACCCCCATGCCGTCCGAGCATTCCTCGCAAGCCCCGCTTCGCAGGGGTACGACGTCGTCGATGCGTCAAGTGGCGACCTCGCTTACCGCAGCACTCGCCACGACCAGCAGTCCTCCACCCTCTACGTCACCCGGAGCCACGGCCTCGAGCACCTCGTGGTCGCCGCTCGACGACGAGGTGCCGCTGCCGGCGAACTCGAGTTGCGCAAGCGCTACGCCCTCTACCACGCAGGGCTGCGCCTGCGAGAAGTGGCGGCGTCACTGCGCCGGTCGAGTGGCGTGTGGTGCCTGAGCGCCGCAGAGGTTGACCTCGCTGTCTCGCTCGGTGTTCCTCGATCCTCCACCACCATTGGCACCAACGGCCTCGACCTCGACCGCTTCCCGACCATCGACCGACCAGTGGTGTCCCCTCCCCTCGTGACCATCCTCGGCGACGCCAGTTGGCGAAAGGGCACGACCATCAGCCTGGCCGCCTGCGCCCTCGTGGCAGCTACCCATCCCGACGTGGCCTTCGCATGGCTCGGTGCCGGGTCGGTCGATCCGTCCACCATCCCCGAGATCCTCCGACCTCGCCTCACCATCACCGCGACCTACCAGCCCGACGAGCTCTCCGCCCTACTCCGACCGAGCAGCGTTGCGATCCTCGGCTCTCGGGTCGAGGGCATGCCCATCTCCCTGCTCGAGGCAGCAGCCTGCAGCGTTCCCGTGGCCGCCACGGCCATCCCAGGGGTGACCGATCTCCTCGCCGCGAGCGGTGGCGGCGTGACCGTGCCCGTCAACGACCCCGCGGCGCTCGCCCACCAAGTGGGCGCGCTGCTCGATGACCCTGATCGACGACTGGAACTCGGGCGAGCGGCTCGTCGAGACGTTGAAGGGCGCACCTGGGCCGCGGTGGCCGACGCGTCCCTCGAGTTCTACGCAACGCTCAGCGCAACGACGAGACCACGATGACCACGCCCTGGCTCACCGTCATCGTGCCGTCCTTCGGACGACCCGACCAGCTCCACCAGTGCCTCACCGCCCTGCTGTGTCAGGTCGAGCCCCCTGCGGCCATCATGGCGGTGGTGCGACCCGATGACCAATCGACGCGCCAGTGCGTGGCGTCCTTCGGTGCCGCCGTGACCGAAGTCCTCGTGACCACCCACGGGGTGCTGGCGGCCATGACGGTTGGACTACAAGCCACTGCCACCGAGTGGGTGGCCTTCACCGACGACGACGCCACACCGCCGCCATCGTGGACCGCTGCGCTCCGTGAAGCTGCAGCGGAGCCCAGCGTGGTTGGCGTTGGCGGGCGTGATGTGCTCTACGACGGTGAGCAGCCTCGCACCACCACCCTCACCGCCGACGTCGGCCGCATCACGACCATGGGTCGCATCGTTGGCAACCACCACCGAGGTACCGGCCCCCCGCGAGATGTCATGGTGCTGAAGGGGGTGAACTGCGCCTACCGCGCCGATCTCCTCGGCCTCCCGACGAACCTGCACGGCAGCGGTGCGCAGGTGCACTTCGAGGTCGCCGTTGGCCTCAACCTCCTCGTCCACGGTCGACTCCGCTACGACCCGGCCATCACGGTGCTCCACCGCCCTGGGGCTCGTCGCGATGACGACACGCGCACCGCACCTTCTGCGCAGGCCACTGCCGACACGGCCTACAACGCCACCTTTGTCATGACGGCACGGAGTCGCCACCACGCCCTCCTGCGCGGTCTGCGCACCGTGCTCGTCGGTGACCGCACGAGCCCTGGACTTCTTCGCGGCCTGGTCGCCCTCATGTGCCGCGACCACGCACTCGTGGCCAAAATCCGGCCCAGTCTTCGTGGGACCTTCGGTGCCATCCGAGCGATACTCGGTGGAGCAAGGGTGACCTTCGCCTACCGAGCGACGAGGTCCTCGTAGAGCGCGAGATGCGCTGCCACCATGGCCGCACTGCTGTAGGTGGCTGCCGTCGCTCGGCCGCCGGCGACGAGGTGGGCTGCGAGTGCGCCGTCATTGAGCACCGAACGCAGGTTGGTGGCCAGCGCTTCAGCATCGCCGACGGGGCTCAGGAGGCAATCTTCCCCAGAGGTCGCCCAATCGGCAATCCCCACGCAGGCCGTCGCCACGAAGGGAACCCCCGCCGCCATCGCCTCGAGTCCAGCGAGAACATGCCCCTCGTACTGCGACCCGAGGACCACCGCATGAGCGCCACCGAGGAGACCCGCCACGTTGGGCACGAATCCGGCGAACCGCACCCGATCGGTGAGACCTCGGACTGCAACCTCATCGGCCAGGGATGCCTCGAGCGGGCCATCGCCGAAGAAGATCGCCTGCACGTGCGCACACCGCTCGAGCGCAGCGAGGACGAGGTGGGGGTCCTTCTGGGGCGTGAGGCGTGCCGGTACGACGATGAGGGGTTGGGTGGGCTCGAGGTCGTAGCGAGCAGCGAGCTCGTCCTTGGTTGCCACCTGAGGCACCGGGTCAACCCCGACCGGTATGACCGTGGCGCTGACGCCAACTGCGGCGAGTGCTGCTTGAGGACCGACGCCGCAGGCGATGGTTTGGATCGGGAGGAGGCGGAGGGCGAACGCTGCACTGCGGTAGGACGACTTCGGGCCACCGTGACTCGTGAGGGCGACGGGCCGCCGCACTCCGAATCGCCCGAGCGCGAGCGCGAGCCTGAGCCCATGGCCGTGGACGACGTCGGGACGCAACCGGGCAATGGCGCGGCGGAGATCTCGGTGGAACGCCAGGCCACCCGTGCGACCGTTGAAGGCGTGCATGCGCAGAACCTCGACGTCGGCGTCGAGGGGCGCAGCACCACCCACGGCAATGACCGCTTCGTGCCCGGCGGCGACGAGGCCGTGTGCCACCGCGGTCACGACGCGCTGCATGCCCCCACGGCCACCGTTGGCCAGCACGAAGAGGACCTTCACTGAACGCTCCGACCAGCAGCGGCACTGAGGGCGTTCACGAGGACTGGCCCAACCGCAGCAGCCGACGCTGTTCGCAGCGCTTCAGCTCGAGCGAGCGCGGGAAGCGCACTTCGCCCGGCATCTCGGTTGCCAACTCGTGCCCGAAGCGCCGCCACGATCGCCGCCACATCACCAACGGGGACGATCTCGGCGACGTGAGGGTCGATACCTTGCGCCGCACCAACTTCGGTCGTGGCCACCACGGGGACGCCACAGGCCAGCGCTTCGGCAACCGTGAGTCCGAACGGCTCGTAGTGCGAGAGCTGGAGGAGGAGATCGTAGGTGGGCAGCATCGCTGCGACCTCTGCTCGAGAGCGGTGACCGCAGTAGGTGGCAACGCCAGGATCGAGGTCACGGAGGAGCGGTCGGTAGTCCGACCACAACGAGTGGTCGCCGATGACGTCGATGGAGAGCTGGCCTGCGAGGTCGCCGAGTTGTCTCGTGGCTGCGACGAGGTCGTCGAGTCCCTTGCGGACCGTGATGCGACCGAGGACGAGGACGCGCAGCGGTGCGCCCGCTGCCCGGACGTGATCAGCCATGGGCGCGAAGAGGTGGTGGTCGATCACGTTGCGCACGACGGTCACCCGGTTGGGATCGACGTCGTAGTCGGCGACGAGGTGTTCCCCAAAGACCGGGGAGATTGCGAGCACTGCGGTTGCCCGGTGAATGTCTCGTCGCTGGCGGATCGTTCTCGACCCCACCCACGCCATCACGAGCAGTGGTCGGAGCATCCCTTGGCACCGACGAGCGAGTGGCCACTCCCGACGGAGCCACCTGAGCTCACCGGCAGCATGCACGCTCGGATGGGTGACGATGGGGGGAAGGTTCGCCCGTCGGGGAAGACCGAAGACCTCGACGGTGGAGAATTGGTAGAGCACGTCGAATGGTTGCGCCCCATGGTGCTCGAGGAAGGTCCTGGCAGCGAGCGACCGCCCACGAGCCGTGGCGATCTGCGCGGAGAGCATCTTGGTGATGGGGTGGCTGGAGTACCACTTGCCGAACGCGAACCCACTGCGCACCGTGTGCACGGTGATGCCCGGCACGTGAGCGAACGCGTCGGGTGCGTCAGACTCGACCGAGACCGGCACGAAGCAGTCAATGGTGACGCCCCGGGTAACGAGGTCCTCGAAGAGCAGACCGGCAACGCCGGGGGCACCCCCGACGCTCGGGTTGGGCACCGGTCCCATGTAGGCGATCCGCAACGGTCGGTCGACGTCCATCGGTGGCGGTGGCGTCGCACTGATGATGCGTCGACGACGGGTGGTGCAGGTCACCACCAGCCCCACTGCGGCCTGCGCCACACCGAGCTCGAGCACTCGGAGGAGTCGCCGCGGGGAACGGCGGACGACCGAGGAGTTCCGCCCGAATCCCACCCAGCGCCGAACGATGCCTTCGAGTGGCTTCCATCGATCCGGGAGGTGACCGCGTGCCTGACTTGGGTATCGAGCGTAGAGGAGCCAGTCGTCGGTGACGAATCGACCGCGCCGTGCCCACTCTCGGACCGTGAAGGACCGTGGCGGGTGCGTGACGACGAGATCGGCGGCGTGACCCACCGTGCCGAGTCGCTCGATGCGGTATCCGAGGTCGCGATCTTCGTGGGCGAAGGAGAACGCTGGGTCGAAGCCTCCGACTGCCCGAAGCGCATCAGTGCGATATGCGACGTTGCAGGTGAGGTATCCCCCGCCGGTCAGGTCGTCAACCGAGTGCTCGTAGAGCGGATCGAACGCCACCGACTGCACCACACCGCGAACGCCCACCCACTCGGGATGAGCCGTCAAGACGCTGAGCGCCGCCTCCAGCCATCCGTCGTCGGGGATGGCGTCGTCGTCGGTGAAGGCGACGATCGCACCGCACGCGTGGCGAACGGCACCGTTGCGCGCTCGACCAGGGCCTCCGCCACCGGTTGGCACCACCGAGATGCGCGGGTCGAGCTCGGTGGCCCAGCCGGCATCACCCCCATCGTCGCCCAAGATGATCTCCGCACCGCCATCTACGGTATCGAGCTGTGGGAGGAGGACCTCCAGGCATCGCCGGAGCAGCTCCGGGCGGTGGAAGGTCGGGATGACGACGCTGACGGCGAGGCTCACGCCCACCCTTTCGGGTCCCTGAGCGCCGTGTAGCAATCGAGGTAGCGCTGCGCTAAGCGCTCAGGGCGGTACTTCGCCACATCGAGCTGCGCGGCGGTACTCAGCCGACTTCGAAGGGCTTGGTCACCGGCCAAGACTTCGAGGGCTTCGGCCAAGGCGTGGACATCATCGGGCGGGACGAGAACCCCGGTCTCACCGTTGACGAGGAGTTCCGCTGGACCGCCGGCATCAGGTGCCACGACGGCCACGCCGCAGGCCATCCCCTCGAGCACGACGTTGCCGAAGGGTTCGGGGATGCGGGAGGCCACCACCTGCACGTCGCTCGTCTGGAGCAGCTCGGCGATGTCGCGACGAAACCCGAGGAACTCCACTCGGTCGGCAATACCAAGGGCCTCGGCGAGGCCGTGGAGCGCCTCGGCGTACTCCTCTTCGCCAAAGAGCGCCTCACCCACGATCCGTGCTCGGGCGTCACCGTAGGGGAAGGCCTCGGCGAATGCTTCGAGGAAGAGGTCCTGACCCTTCCACGGCGATAGCCGTCCGACCATGGTCACGGTGAACGGGCCAGACCCACGCGGACCGGGCCCAGCCTGAGGGTCGAGTGGACTCGGGACGACCGCTCGATAGCGCCCGCCAGGAACGGTGGCCAAGGTCGACGTTGAGTTCCCGAGCACCGCGGTTGGGAGGAGACGAGACAAGAAGCGCACGAGGGCGACGGCAGAGCTTGGAAGGTAGTCCGACGCGATTCGATCCCGCACCTGCCAGACCACCGGCGTCCTCGTGAGGCGACCAACTACCCCACCAATGAGTGCCGCCTTCAAGGTATTGGTGTGGATGATGTCGGGTTGGAGCCGCTTCACCGTTGCTCGAAGCTCGACCACATACGCCACGAGGTCGCGCATTCTCCCGAGTCCGAGCGTGCGAAGAGTCACCTCAGCACGACGCGTCTCTCGCAATCGTGGGCTCATGGCCACGACTTCGACAGGGACGCCACGGATCGTCAGCTCATCGACGAGGGGACCGTCTTCTGCGAGCACCACCGTTGGGGCAACGCCATGGAGGGTTGGCAGTTGTCGCAGCAACGCCAGCTCACCCCCGCTGAGGCGGGCACCATGGCCGAGGTAGAGCACCTTGTGGCGGGCGGGAGCGATGAGGCGAAGGTGCTGGGCGACCACCGCATCCCAGCTGCGTTCCAAGGAGAAGCGTCGACAGGCTTCCCTCGATGGTCCATGTCCGGAGAGAACGGAGGTGAGCACCCGAGCCAAATCGGTGGCATCACCAGGCGCACACAGGACGTCGTCGTCGAAGCGCTCGAGCAACTCGGCGATGCCACCCACTCGACTCGCGACCACTGGCGTCGCACAGGCCAGAGATTCGAGGGCCACCAAACCGAATCCCTCAAAGGAGGTGGATGGGACGACCGAGCAGTCCGCCGCCCGATAGGCGTCGGGGAGTCGATCGTCGGGAAGGCTCCCGAGGAGGTGCACGCGGTGCTCAAGTCCAGCGCTGCGGATCGTCGCGGCGAGCTTGCTGCGGCCCGGACCGTCGCCGACGATGAGAACCGATGGCATGATGCCGATCGACGCCAAGATGCCGAGTGCCTCGATGAGGATCTCGTGACCCATGCGATTGACCAAGCGGCGCACCATCACGAGTACCGGACCATCACCGTCGAGGTTGAACGATGCACGAGCGGCCGCTCGATCCCCGGGGGAGAAGTGCGCGGTGTCGACGCCCCCTCCAATCACGGTGATGCGATGCGGGGCAACCCCGTAGTCCTCCACGAGGAGGTCTTTGAAGGCGTCGGAGAGCACCACGACGACGGTGGCACGGCGGTAGACGAACCGCTCGACGGCATGCTTGGCCCGTTGCACGAGCGGCGATGCCCCCTCAACCCCGCTCTCTTTTGCCCAGGGACCATGGAAGTGGACGATGCGATGCGTCCCCCTCGGAGCCATCACCATCGGGATCGCTCCGTAGAGCGCGAAGTGGACGTCGAGGACGGGAGTTGCCCGCAACGAACGCGCCCGTCTCGCCACCCACCCGACTCGTCGGAGTACCGACGCCGAAGGCGACGGGCTGCCAGACGCACCGATTTCGAGGCAGGTGACCGAAACGCCGTGACGAAGCAACCCAGCAACGTAGTTCTCGACGTATCGATTGAGACCCCCGGCGCGCACCGCACTCGTCTCGAGACCAATCACCACCATCTGTTTCACGATCGTGGACCCTCCCCCGCGGCATGGTAGGCAGCGCGGACTGCGCTCACGAGTCGATCGACGGTAAACCGTTGGCTGCGCTCGAATGCCCGCTCGGCCCGAGCCACGCTGTCGACCGGGTCGGCGAAGACGTCAGCGATTCCCGCTGCAAGAGCCTCGGGGGTCCGCTCCGCGAGGAGCAGTCCTGGACCATCAGCTCCATCGTGCAATGTCGAGGCAACCCCGACATTCGTCGTGACGATGGGCAGGTGCGAACGGGCGGCCTCAACGAGAACGAGTGAGAACGTCTCGTAGGCGCTGGCAACGACGAAGACATCGGCTGCGCCGTAGAGGTCAGCGAGGTCACTGCGCTGACCGAGGAGCACCACTCGGTTGGCCAGCCCTCGTTCGCCAGCCGCTCGGCGGAGCGACGCAGCGTCCCCCCGCCCGACCACGACGAGGACGACGTCGTCGTCGAGCATGGTCAATGCCTCGAGGACGAGCCCAACGCCGCGCAACGCCCAATCACCGCCCACCATGAGGATGACTCGGCGGTCCTCGACCCCGAGCGCCTGTCGCATTGCTGCTCGGGCAACCGTCGGTGCCGGGAGATCGGGCACGGCGTTCTCCGTGAGGATGACCGGTGTGTTGGGGTAGAACCGGGAAATTTCAGCCCGGCCACGTTCGGCCACAACCATGGCCGACGCTCCATGGGTGAAGGCACGTCGTTCCATCGCTCGCGCCATGATCTTCAACACGGCGGTGTTCACCGACCGAACTCTCGATGCACCACGGGGAGCGAGCCTGCCCCCATTGGCGGCGATCACGCCGGCCTGACACAGGTGCACTGAGATGAAGTCCACCTGGGGGAGGACAATTGCCCCGCAGGTGTGGACGAGGGACGCACCTCGTCGGCGCCACAGGGCGAACGATGCGGTGAGCGCGAACACGGCGAATCGAAGTGGAATCGGACGACGAGGAATGCGGACCTTGACGATCTCGTCGGCCCATGCCGCCGTTGCGGCGTCGATCGACCCGGTGATCACCACGAAGCGAAACTCCTCCGACAACTCTTCGATGAGTCGGGCGTGGAGGCGCTCCATCCCCTGACCTGACCGATCAATGGCGTGGGCGACGACCGTCACCGTCGGACGATGCGCACCATTCGCTCCTCGGCCATTCATCACGACCAGCGCGAGCGCCGCACCGGAATGGTTGGTGCGGCGAACGCCGGAGGAAGCGCTGGCGTCGTCGCGGGGTGCACGCGGACCGGTTCGTCGACCACCTCGTCGACCACTGGCCTGCGGGCGCGGTGCTCCGCCCAACCAATGAACAGCCAGGTGAGCCAGGTCACCGAGTAGAGGTCGCCGTTCAGCCACTGCAGGAGGTCGACGCTGGCAATACCGAGGGCGAAGAGCCCCACGGCATCGCCCGACAGGATCGCTGATCGGTAGCAGTACCGAAAGACCAAGTACACCATGACGATGTAGAGCAGGAGCCCCACGATGCCGAGCGAGGTGCCAGCGTTGCCCGGGTCGAATTCCGTCCCACGCCCTGCTCGTGCCGTATTGAACCGAGATGCAGCCAGCGTGGTGGAGCCAACGCCGCTGCCGAGGGGGCGTGTGAACGCCGCCACCACACCCTTCTTCGTCTCTGCGACGTGGCCCGAGAACGTCGTGTTCGAGCCTGTGGGATTGGCAATGGTGTTCGACCGCTGCGAGAGCTGACACGCCGCCTGACCCTGCTGACAGTTCGACGAGGAACCGCCGAGCGCTGACGCCACCGACGGCAGCGCCATGATGGCTAAGGCCCCGAAGACCATGACGCCGGTGGGGCGGACCCGGAACCGAGCAGCGACGACGACTGCGGCCGCGAAGACCGACATGAACAGGAGGGTCCGCTGGGCCTCGTAGTACAGCGCGTCAGCGATCACGAAGATAGGAACGATCTGCACCAACTTCCATCGACTCGCCGAGGTGAGCAGCATCGACAGCCATGCCACGATGCCCACGCCGAGGAACGCTGCGTACTCCTGGGCACTCGCCGAACTCCCGAATGCTCGAACGACGCCGTTGCCGACGTTGAGCGCCGAGTACCCCGAGGTCTGGATCCAGCGGGCATCCCACGAAGGAAAGTGCCGGAACTCTTGGTAGAGGCCGTAGAACGCGGAGAAGAGTGCGAGCCAGGCCACGATCTTGACGATGGTCTTGGCTTCGAAGTCTTCGAGGAAGCTCCGCCCAATCCAGAACGCCATCATGGGCACGAGCACGAAGAGCAGGCCACCGAGTCCAACGGTGATACCGCCTTGCTTCGGATTCAACGCTTCGAGGACACACACGACGTTGAAGGCCATCACCGTCTTCGCCAACGCACTCCGCTCGCGAAACGCTCCGCCGTTGGCGGCGACCACGATGAGGAAGAAGATCACTGCCGGTCCGACGATCAGCAGCGGGTCTCCCGAGAATGAGCTCGACGAGCCGCCCGGAATGACTCGGCGGATGAGGCCGAGTTCGGCCATCCACACGGTGAGGAGAATGAGCAAACTCTTCGGTGACAGCATCGCCACGGTGAGCAGCATGGGCACGAGTGCCAGCATCACCGCGATGTGGGTTCCAGCAGCCGCAGCGAAGAGCGCGCCAACGCCTCCGGTGGCGATGAGCATCACCCACATCTGACCATTCGAACGCCGCGGCGCCTCTTCCGTGGTGGCAACGTCCCACTTCGTCTGAGCCATAGCTCCATTCTCGCACAGGTGCCCCCGAGCAGTACCGCCAGAAGACCTGGTCGCTCCATACCTTCAGGGAAACCTCACCACCGATCTGGATTTGCCGAAATTGCGAACTAGGGTGTGCTCCGTGGCTGAGAACCAGACCCTTCAAGACGTCTCCATCGGCAGTTACTTCGCCATCGTTTGGCGTCGCAAGATTGCGGTCGTCCTCGCCATCTTGGTCGCCGTTGGGCTCATGATTGCCTACGACTCAACGATCTCGCCGACCTACAAAGCCCAGAGCACGTTCCAGTTGAATGCGAAGCCCCAGAACGTCAACCAACAGGTGACGACGGCGATGTACACGATGCACTCTCCCGCGGTCACCACCATTGTCCGAACGCAGTTGGGTTTCGCCTGCCCGAACCCCACCATCACGCAGCAGGGCAACTCGCCGGTGATGACGATCTCCATCGTCGCCACCGATCCCGTCGAAGCCCAACAGTGCGCCAACGCCATCCCCCGGGCATTCAATAAGTTCCACCAGCAGCAAGGCATCATCGGGGCCTTCGCCACCGCCAGCATTCTCCAGAATGAAATTGCGAGCGCCCAAGCGCAGCAGAAGGCCTTGGCCATCGCCATCGTGAAGTTGCCGAAGGGCTCTCCGCTGCGGATTGCTGCGGTGAGTCAGCTCCAATCGGTGCAGACT
>Ga0007809_10000645_pt1 | contig 14703 bp, 14 predicted proteins | sample CryBogCBE02Aug07_FD_60383 | JGI IMG/M metagenome (GOLD analysis project Ga0007809, IMG submission 60383) | Freshwater microbial communities from Crystal Bog, Wisconsin, USA - CBE02Aug07 | ecosystem: Environmental > Aquatic > Freshwater > Lake | place: Crystal Bog, Wisconsin, USA | collected...
GTAAACATGTATGTTTACAACCCATCTAACTTTTCAGTAAATTATGCAACATCTGCAGGTTCTGCATCAACTGCTGGTACTGCTACTAATCAATCAGGCGGTTCAGTTTCAGCTACTACTGGCAGCTTTAGTAGTATTTTAGGTGTTTCGGGTACTTTCAGCCCTTCAGGTGCTATTTCTTGGAATAGTACTGCTGGTAGTGGGTATAGTGCTAATTTCACTATGACATCAACAGGTTACGGATCAAAAACATTTAGAGTAAATTCTGCTTATGGTTTAGAAATTGTCAACAGTGCTTATAATTCTGTACCATTCGTATTTAATGACAATGGCTCTTTTACAGCTACAAATAATATTACTGCTTATTATTCTGATAATCGCTTGAAGGAAAACATCGCCCTTATTAGTGATCCATTAGAAAAAATATCACAAATTAAAGGTGTTACATACAACTCAAATGAATTAGCTGCTACATTTGGGTATACTGATAAAAAACTTCAATATGGTGTGCTTGCTCAAGACATTGAAAAGATAATGCCAGAGATTGTTGTGCCTGCGCCATTTGACGTAGAAGTAGTTGATGGTGAACAAAGGTCCAGAACAGGCGAAAACTATAAGACAGTACAATATGAAAAAATGATACCCCTACTCATTGAAGCTATCAAAGAACTCAAAGCAGAAGTTGACGAATTAAAGGCTAAGTTAAAATAATGACTATAGTTGCTTCAGGAAATGCTATATCTTTAGGTGGAACAACACAAACCTCTGGATTTAATAATTCTATTGAGTATGAATTATACAACGGGGGACAAGGATATAATTCCTCAGGTACCGCAGCAATTTCTTTAGGTGATGCTAACGTTGCCACACTAGCTGGAGTTACCGCAGGAACTCAAGTATCTTTAGGTTCTTTTTATGGCAGAAGCACCTTTACAGCAGGGTCAGTTCTCTATACCTCAGGCTCAGGATCGTTCACAATTCCGACTGGAGCTACAACTCTTGTAATTGAAGTGTGGGGCGGTGGCTCCGGAGGGTGTAAAGGAACCGGAACTGGAATGGGCCAAGGTGACGGCGCTGGCGGCGGTGCTGGGGGATATGCACGATCATCTTATACTGTAACTGGACATGCCGGACAAACCATCAATTATAGCGTAGGTGCTGGCGGCACTGCCGGAGGAGGCACGTCCGGTGCTGGCGGAGCATCTACCGCAACCAGCGGTTCATTTACGATAACCTCAATGACCGGTAACGGCGGCGGTTTGGCTAACAATTCGCCCAGTACTGGCGGCGGCGCAGGCGGAACAGCTTCTGGCGGCAATGTTACCAACATAACAGGTCAATCTGGAACTGCGTCGACCCCAGCGGGCGGCACCGGCGCAAACGGTGCCGCCACTGTAGGTATTTCCGCAGTTGGTCCTGCAAATCTTGCTGCACAGGGCGCTGGCGGCGGCAGTGGGTATGGCACTACTGTACCTGGGAGTGTAGGACAAGTCGGCGGCGTCGCATTTATTTACACATAGGGAAATTATGTTTCATTATAAATTATATGAAAATAAAAATTTGTATGGTATGTATTATATTTTTCCAAAACGTGGTGATGGTATTGGAATGCATAATCATACAGAAGAACAAAAACATAATATTATTGTATTAAAAGGGTCAATTCAAATTTACGGACCAGAAAAACAATGGTGTTATACTCTTAATGCTGGAGAAATATTTGATTTATTAGATGAACATCACCCCCATGAATTTATAGCTTTAGAAGATGATACTGTTACTATGGGTATGTTTATCAATGGGCGACCTGAAGGAGAATATTTATCTGAAGAAGAAAAAACCGGCACAGTATACGGGAAATTACCAACTATGCCTTTGGATTAAAGGTATTATAAATATATAAAATACCTTCAGGAGGATTAAATGGCTGTACCGAGTAATAGAGAGCAATTCAAACAATGGTGTCTACGAAAGCTTGGTCGTCCGGTCATTGAGATCAATCTAGCTGATGAGCAAATCGACGACCGCATTGATGAAGCGATTCAATACTACTGGAACTTCGCTTTTGACGGATCTGAAAAAACTTACTACAAATATCAAATTCAGCCACAAGATATCGTCAATCGATACATTACGCTACCGCCTAATATCATCGGAGCGGTATCTATTTTCCCATATGGCGATTCGCTATCTACAAACAACCTGTTCAATATTCGCTATCAGATCACTCTAAACGATCTTTACGATCTAACTGCTACCACCATGGTTCCATACTACATGGCTATGCAGCATATTCAGCTTTTAGAGCAACTCTTAGTAGGGCAGCAGCCTATTCGATTCAATCGCTACAATAACCTACTCTATATCGATATGGGGTGGGACATGGTTGTACCTGGCAACTATTTGATCGTTGAAGCTTATCAAGTTGTAGATCCTGCAGTATATACTGCCGCATGGGCTGATACCTGGTTACAACGATATGCAACAGCTCTTATCAAGAAAAACTGGGGCGAAGTGCTCGGTAAGTATACTGAAGTAGCTCTTCCTGGCGGTATGAAGTTCTCTGGTGAACGTATCTATAACGATGCTGTTCGTGAAGTAGAAAAGCTAGAAGAAGAGATGAGAACTACCTGGGCAGGATTCCCGCTCGATATGATCGGGTAGCATACCAGTGGCTACTAACTTCTTCTTTAGAAACACAGACTTCATACCCGAGCAAAATCTTCTCAATGATTTGACAGTTGAGATGATTAAAATCTTTGGTATAGACGTCTATTATGTTGTTCGCTCAACTAACAATGTAGATACGCTTTTCGATGAAGCTGCTGCGTCTGCATTTAATGTAGCTGTACCTATTGAAATGTATATCGAATCTTATGATGGATTCAAAGGTGATGGAGATCTTCTTGGTAAGTTTGGCTTAAACGTTGCTGACCAGCTAAACCTCTCAGTCGCAAGACTTCGCTTTCAAGAAGACATTGGCACTATCTACAATTTGTCTAGACCGCGTGAAGGAGATCTTGTATACTTCCCGCTTACAAACGGTTGCTTTGAGATCAAGTTTGTTGAACATGAAGAGAACTTTTATCAGACTGGAGCACTACAGTTCTTCCAGTTAAATCTAGAGAAGTTCAATTACAACAGCGAAACGTTTAATACGGGCATTCCTAATATTGATGCTATTCAGCAAGACTTCTCTGTTGCAACTGATAACTACTATATTCTTACAGAAGCTGGATATTATCTACAGACACAAGATAACTACAGCTTAGAGCTTGAATCATACGTGCTTGATGAGATTGATCCAATAAATCAGAACGAAATTTTCACTAAAGAAGCGAATCTATTCATTGACTTTAGTATCACTAATCCATTTGGAGAAATAGTGTAAATGTTTTCGACTAATTTTTATTTTGGATCTATTCGCAAATACATCGTTCTGTTCGGCTCTATCTTTAATGATATTCTTATCGACCGAGTTGATCAAGAAACCGGTAATCAGCTAAAGCAAGTTCGAGTGCCGATCTCATATGGTCCTAAAGATAGATTTCTAGTTCGCTTGCAAGAGAACCCTGATCTTCTCAGAGAAGTAAATCAGGTATTGCCTCGTATGTCGTTTGAGATCACCTCAATCGAATATGATCCTGACCGTAAGTTGAACACGATCATTCGTAACAAGTATCCTTCTTCTAACACTAACGGTAACTATCTTCTTTCTCAGTATAATCCAGTCCCGTATAATCTCAATATCGACTTGGCAGTTCTTGCACGCAACGCTGACGATGCTTGTAGAATAATCGAGCAGATTCTTCCATACTTTACACCTGAGTGGACAACCGCTATTGATCTTATTCCTGAGATGGGAATCGTAAAAGATATTCCTATTGTGCTGAAATCGGTTCAATATCAAGATACATACGAAGGTTCATTCGAATCACGCTATGCTATTATCTGGAATCTTCAGTTCACCCTCAAAGGGTACTTCTACGGTCCTATTTCTACATCTGCTGTGATCAAAGAAGCGATTACAAATTTTTATGTTACTAATACTAACACTGCTGCTGAAGGTGTAGGTGAAGCTGCCGTCTCAGAGTATATCACTATTATACCTGGTTTGGATGCAAATGGCAACCCCACTTCAAATGCGACGCTCTCTATAAATACAAATCTAATCACCGCTAATTCAAATTACGGTTTTATCACTGATTTCTATGCTAATGTAGGCGCTAATTGATATGAGAGCTAATAGTGTTAATATATCTAAAAGTTTGAACATCACCCCTGATGATATTGTTACAGAAGCACAGCCGGTTTCAGCTATCATTCAAACAAACGATGATAACACTAAAGCAGACTCTGATTATGAGTATGCTCGTCGCAACCTTTACAATCTAATCGACCAAGGGCAAGAAGCTCTAGAGGATATGATTGAGTTTGCAAGACAAGCTCAACACCCTAGAGCGTATGAAGTTGTATCCGGCTTCATCGCTAATCTTGTTGATGCTAACCAAAAGTTGCTTCATCTCTCAAAGCAAATCAAAGAAATCAAAAAGCAAGAATCAGACGGCGTCGAGCTTTATAAGGAGAAGACTATTAATAACAATCTTTATGTCGGTTCAACAGCAGAAATGTTGAAAATGATCAAGGGTGAATAATGGCTGTTCAGCCCTTCTATTCAGGGAATAAAAACCTTAAAGGTGCGAATGTACCTATTGAGTGGTCTCCCGAAAGAGCTAAAGAGTTCTTTCGCTGTAGAGAAGATCAAATTTATTTTATCAAAACCTATTGCAAAATCGTACACGTTGATAAAGGCTTAGTCAACTTTGATCTCTGGGAATTCCAGGAGAACATGGTTCGACAGTTTGAGAATAATCGTTTCGTTATCTGTAAGATGCCTCGTCAGGTAGGTAAGACAACAACAGTTGCCGCATATCTATTGCATAAGCTTATTTTTAACGAAAACTTTGCTATTGCTATTCTCGCGAACAAAGATAAACAGGCTCGTGAAATTCTATCACGTCTTAAGATGATGTTTGAATATCTCCCGTCGTGGTTGCAGCAAGGCGTCGTGCGATGGAATGAAGGCGATATTGCATTAGAAAATGGCTCAAAAGCAATTGCTTCTGCTACCACCGGTTCTTCTGCTCGAGGACAAACTTATAACATCGTTTATCTTGACGAATTCGCATTCGTTCAAGGCAATCTGCAAGAGTCATTCTTCACGTCGGTTTATCCTACAATTTCATCTGGTAAAACGACAAAGACTCTAATCACATCTACACCTAACGGGATGAACTATTTCTATAAGATTTGGAATGATTCTGTAAACAACAAAAACCGTTATGTGCGATGCGAAGTCCATTGGTCTATGATTCCAGGCCGAGATAAAGCTTGGCAAGAAGAAACAATCGCTAACACATCTGAAAGACAGTTCAGACAGGAATACGAAACCGAGTTTCTAGGATCTTCATCAACACTTATCGATGGTCATAAGCTATCTCAACTACCTTGGAGAGATCCTATTCTTTCTTCAGGCGATGTCGATGTATACGAGCACCCTAATGAAGAGAGAGTATACATGATAACTGTCGATACGTCAAGAGGGTCTGGCATCGATTATTCAGCTTTCGTTGTATTTGATATTACTGATTTTCCGTATCGCGTAGTTGCAAAATATCGCAACAATGAAGTGCCTGCTCTCGTCTATCCAAACATCATCTATAACATTGGCTGTCATTATAACAATGCTTATGTTCTTGTTGAAGTGAATGATATCGGCCAACAAGTAGCAGACATTCTTCATAATGATCTTGAGTATGATAACGTTATTATTACGCGTATGAAAGGTAGAGCTGGACAAAAGATCGGACAAGGCGTTGGTTCGACCAGACTTTCTCTTGGAGTACGTACTACAACACAAGTAAAAAGAATCGGTTGCGCCAACTTCAAATCACTTGTTGAGAATGATCGAATCATCATTAATGATTACGGCATTCTATACGAGATGTTTAGATTCATCGCGGTAAACGGTAAGTATCAAGCTGAAGAAGGCGAACATGATGACTTGGTCATGTGCTGTGTACTATTCTCTTGGATGGTAAATCAAGATTATTTCAAGGAACTTTCTAACAACGACGCACGTTTGAGCGTGTTGGATAATAATAAAAAAATGGTGAATGAAGATATGTCACCCTTCGGTTTCATTAATGATGGGTATGATCCTAATGCTTCTTACTATGAAAAGATGGATATTGATAATGAAAGCGATCAATTCGATGCGATATTTGCTGACTGGCTGAGACGGGGGTAGATTCAATAATCTGAATTTATAAATACAACTATAAAAAGCTATAACTATGCAAAGCTATTAAGGGAGAAAAATTATGGCCTTTCAAGTTTCACCTGGGATCAACGTTAGTGAAGTCGATTTAACAACTATCGTACCCACAGTTTCCACTACTGCTGGTGCTATCGGTGGTCTATTTCGTTGGGGCCCTATCGGCGCGATTCAACAAGTCACTTCAGAAGTTGATCTTGTACGTATGTACGGCGAGCCTACAAACTATAATGGCGAGACCTTTTTCACCGCTGCAAACTTCCTAGCTTACGGTAATCAGCTTTGGGTTTCTCGCGCCGGTTCAACAACAGATACAACCGCTAACGGCTGCTGGACTGCCGTTGCTGACTCAAGCAATTCAGTTGCATCTTACATTGCTGGCGCTCTCTCAACGACTGCTAACACAACAAGCTCAAGCAACACAATTACAAACATTTCTAATACAGCTAACCTTGTCGTTGGTCAAACCATTACATCTCCTTACTTCGCTAACGGTACAACAATTGCTGCTATCGTGAATTCAAGCGCGGTTAATGCTTCTTCTACTGCAACCGGTACAAGTGTTGCTAACGGTATCAGCTTCGGTTATGGTGTTAACACACTATTCAATATCAAGAATCCTGATGATTATATTACGAAATATGCTGCTAACAACTTTGCTGGCAATCCAACATATCTATTCGCTGCAAAGTATCCTGGTTTCTTAGGATCTTCTCTTTCTATCTCACTAGTAGATACAGCAGCTGCTTATCAATCAAATATTGTTAACGTAGCTAACACAACTTTCGTTGTGTCTTCAAATACAGCTACAATCACATTTAATGATACAACAGCGATCATCAATGCTGCCACCGCAGCTGCCAACCTAGCTTCATATGTTGGTTGGTCTGCTCTAACAGTCGGCGACTGGATCACAGTCGGTAACAGCACTGTCGGTACTCAAGCTCTACAGCTTACCTCAAAGGGTTCAGCTCCAGCTTTTGCTAATACCTCAGGCACTGCTACACCTTCATCAAACGTTGTTACCGCAGTCGCTAACATGTCAGGTATCGTTGTTGGCGCTACTGTAGCATCTAACGTTTCATCTATCACTGGTGCGTCAGTTGTTGCAGTTAACGCTATAGCGAACACAGTAACGCTTTCAACTCAGTTCTCTGGCGGTGGTTCACAGACAGTAACAGTTAAGGCTGCGCAAGAATCTCTAAACCTTGCATTCTCTTCTAACTACACCCTCTACACACCAGTATCAATGTCCGGTAATATCGGTCGTCTATGGCAGTATTATAACCTAGTAAACGGTCCTCCTACAACTACACCATATGTTGCTCAGTACGGTAACTCTGCTGCAGTAGACATGGTACACGTAGTTGTTACTGACGCGCTTGGCACGTTTACCGGCACACCCGGTCTAGTTCTAGAAGTATGGCAGGGTCTATCTCGCGCTAACGACGCACAGACCCCCGACGGTTCTACTAACTACTTCCAGACAGTTCTAAACCAGAACTCACAATATGTTTGGTGGACAAACAACCGCGGTTCCAACTACACTGCTAACTCTGCTCTAGTTTCTTCTCTAACTGGCTCAACTTACGCTGCACCAGCTTCAATTTCGTTTGCTGGCGGTCAAGACGGCTTTACTGAAGCAAACGTAGGTACTAACATCGGTATTATCACAACTGCGTACGATCAGTTTAAGTCAACCGAAAACGTAAACATCTCACTACTTCTTACTGGTAAGGCAGATGATATCAACACAACTCTTCTTCCTAACTATCTAGTGCAGAATATCGCACTACAGCGTATGGATTGCGTTGTGTTTATTTCTCCAAACCGTTCAGCGGTTGTGTCTGCTGTCGGTAATGAATTAAACAACTGCGTCGCTTTCCGTAACGGCGGTACGCTTTCAACTGGTATCGCAACATCTGGCCTAGTATCTTCTACATACGGGGTTATGGACTCAGGATACAAGTATCAGTATGACAAATACAACGATGTATATCGTTATGTACCGCTAAACGGTGACATCGCTGGTCTTTGCGTATATACAGATACAGTTAGAGATCCTTGGTGGTCACCTGCTGGATTCAATCGCGGTCAGATCAAGAATGTTATTAAGCTAGCTTATAATCCTAAAAAGGCTGACCGTAACGTTCTTTATCCTGCAGGCATCAACCCCGTAGCAACATTCCCAGGTCAGGGTACTGTTCTTTACGGTGACAAGACTCTATCAGCTCAGCCTTCAGCATTCGATCGCATCAACGTTCGTAGACTCTTCATTGTGCTCGAAAAGACGATCGCTCTTGCAGCTCAACAGTCACTATTCGAATTCAACGATGCCTTCACTCAAGCGCAGTTCGTATCACTTGTAACACCTTTCCTCAAAGATGTTCAAGGCCGCCGCGGCATTTACGACTTCAAGGTTGTTTGTGATGGTACTAATAACACGCCTCAGGTAATTAACAATAACCAGTTCGTCGGCGACATCTACGTTAAGCCTGCTCGTTCTATTAACTACATTCAGCTTAACTTCACAGCTGTTCGCACCGGTGTTGATTTCTCTGAAATTGTAGGCAAGTTCTAATAAATAAAGCGAGCAAGGAGAAATCGCAATGCCGTTCAATATTAACGAAATTAAAGCTAATTTAACATACGGTGGCGCTAGGCAGTCACTATTCTCAGTTCAATTTGCTAATCCATCAAACAGCGCTGGTGATATTAAGGTCCCATTTCTAGTACGCGCTTCTGAAATTCCTGCCGCAGTTTTAGGCAATATTTCAGTGCCATACTTCGGCCGTAAGATCAACCTCGCTGGCGATAGAACATTTACACCATGGACTGTAACTGTTATTAACGATGAAGACTTCCTAATTCGTAATGCTCTTGAGAATTGGTCGAACGATATCAATTCATTCGAAGGCAACCTTCGAAATTATTCTTCAGCTTCACCTACTCTCTATAAGACTAACGCAGTCGTTTCTCAATATTCTAAGAATGGCGAAGTCATTCGTCAATATACCATGCATGGCATCTACCCTCAAGATATCACAGCCATTGACCTAGATTGGGAAGCTACTGATCGTCTCGAAGAGTTCCGCTGTACATTCCAGTATGATTGGTGGGAAGTTTCTGGCGGTATTACTGGCGATGCAGGTGGCTACTAATTAATATTTTATAGAATCGGAATATTGTTTTGAAACTTTTTGGCTTTGATATACAGAAAACAAAAGAGGAAGAACAGCTAACGATTCCATCATTTGCTCCTCGCGAGTCCGATGATGGAGCATTAGTTGTATCCGCAGGCGGCACTTACGGTACCTATCTCGATTTAGAAGGCTCTGCTCGTTCAGAAGCTGAAATTGTAGCAAAGTACCGTGAGATGTCTATTCAGCCAGAATGTGAAGCTGCTATTGCTGACATCTGTGAAGAAGCTATTGTTAAAGAAGGACGTGAAAACGTCGTTGAAATTAATCTCGATGACCTGATAGTTTCAGATCCTATTAAAGATGCTATTCGTGATCAGTGGTCTAAAATTTCTCAGCTTTTAGATTTTAATAACTCAGGTTATGAAATTTTTAAGCGTTGGTATATTGACGGTCGCCTCTACTATCACGTAATGATTGATGTCAACGAGCCGCACAAAGGCATTCAAGAACTACGATATATTGATCCACGTAAGATTAGAAAAATCCGCGCAGTCAAAAGAGTTCGCAAAGAGCAGCTGTATGTCAATATTACCGATTCAGAATTTTATATGTATAATGAAAGAGGCTTCAAAGGCGCTTCTGCAACCGGAATGGATAATCAAGGCTTGCAAATCGCTAAAGACTCCATCCTTCACGTTACATCAGGTGTGGTTGATAAAGACAATAAAATGGTTCTAGGCTATTTGCATAAAGCAATTAAGCCTCTAAATCAGCTCCGCGTTCTTGAAGACGCTACAGTAATTTATCGCGTATCCAGAGCTCCAGAACGTCGAGTCTTTTCTATCGACGTTGGCAATCTACCTAAAATGAAAGCTGAACAGTATGTTCGCGATCAAATGATTCGACACAAGAATCGTTTGATTTATGATGCTAACTCCGGTACAGTGCGAGACGATCGCAAATTCCTAACAATGCTAGAAGATTATTGGTTCCCTCGTCGTGAAGGCGGCGGCGGCACTCAAGTGACTACTCTACCTGCAGGTCAGAATCTAGGACAAATGGCAGACGTTGAGTATTTCGAAAAGAAATTATACCAATCTCTTAATGTGCCTATCTCTAGACTGGTTGCAGATAACGGATTTAATCTTGGTAGATCTTCAGAGATTACTCGTGATGAGCTTAAGTTTGAAAAGTTTATTCTACGTCTCAGAGGTAAGTTTGTTCAACTACTTCTAAAAGCTTTAGAAAAGCAACTCATTCTAACTGGTGTTATTGCTGAGGAAGATTGGGAAGATTTTAAGAGCAAGATTCATTTCGACTTCCAACATGATAACTACTTCGCTGAATTAAAGCAAGAAGAAATCATTAGAGAGCGCGTTAATACCCTGACTATGATTGATCCTTACGTTGGTAAGTATTATTCAGAACTCTGGGTAAAGAAGAATATACTTCAGCTAAACGATAAAGATATTGAACAAATGGATAGTGAGATTCAAGAAGAGAATCAGCGTAATATGGAATTGCAAATGCAGATGCAACAAATGCAAGCGCAAGGCGATGATCAATCTGCGGGTAATGTACCTCCGGGCGCTCAACCACAGCGATCTCAAGAGCCACAATTATCGCAACAGTCGTACAACACGTAATTATAAATAAAGAATATAGGAGAGACTTATGGAAACTTATACACCTACTGATGTTATTGATGCTTGCTTAGATCAAGATACTATTCGTTTGCAGCACGCTATTGACGCTCTAATGAAAGAGCGAGTTGCAGAAGTATTAGCATCTGAGAAAATTGATGTAGCAAAAAAGTTTTTTAATCAAGAGAGATAAAATGGCTGAACAAGACAATAACGGTAAAATGGCAATACCTTTCGAGCCGAAGGATCTGGCACGCAAATTAGTGCGTACAGATATTTCAGGTTTCGTGGTGGGTAAAGACTCAAAAGAAGGCATTCGCAAGTTTACCAGTAAGCAGCCTACTCTTCGACATCTCGCCCCTAATGCTGATGAAAACGAGCAAGACAAGGTTTTCAAAGCTTCTGCTATCGGTAAAGAAAAAACCACTCGTCGAGCTGATTATGAAACCGACGAAGATATTACCGCGTATGAAGAGACTAGTGTTCGTGCTCGTATTGTTGAAAAAGCAACAGCACGCTTTCGCGACTTCAACGGATTTAATGCTCAAAAAGCTGGCGCATTAGTCGGTCATGGTAAGGTAAGAAAGCAGCACGAGCGCAGTGAATGCGACGGCGCAGATAATACTGCAGAGCCTCCTAAGGACAAGGAGTGGACTACAGCTATTCCTCCTCAAGTTCTAGCTAAAGAAGCTGCTTGGGAATCTGATCTACAAGATCACGAGCCTCGTATTGTTACTGGCGTTAAAGGTGTTAAGTCTACAAAGTTCAGCAAAAAGTTTAGAAATCAGGCTCATCAAGATAAGTTTTTTGATCATGAAGACAATGCTGGCAATTACGAGATTCACCACGTCAGCAAAATTCACGAAGCCTATCTTTATGAATTAGGCGAGCCTATGTCTCCTTCGCCGGCCACCTCTGACAATCCAGGTCAAGGTTCTGATGCATCGCTCGATAAAAGCGGCGACTCACCAGATGATCGCAACAAAGAAGCTAAGAACGATACTGATACTTCTGACTCAGTTCGTGAGGCAAAAGATCTATTAGAGCAGATTGCTTTATGCACCGCCGAGATGTTTGAAAATATTCCGGATGATATGGATCTTGCTGATTGGTGCGTTGAGAAGCTCACTCTTGCACAAGATTTTGTATCTTCAGTAAGCGAATGGGTTAAAGAAAACTCAGGTGGCGAAGATAATAAAGGCGATGGTGAAAACGAGGGCGAGTCTGATGCAGGCAAGTCCAAGCCAGACGGTAGCAATGGCAATCAAGCTCAAATGTCTATGAAGTCTGAATCCCGTCGCGTTCGTAAGCCTGTTATTGATGAAGCTTTCAAGGAAGGCGATAAAGTCCGTATTGCTAACCCCAATCATTTCCTTTCAGGTCATTCAGGTGAGATCTCTTGGTCAAACAAGAACGGCACGCATCACGAAGTAAAGGTTGCGATCAAGAACGCTGTACATAACGTACACGTTAATACAGATGAGATTGTTAAAGAATCTGTTTATGAAGAGCCTGAGATTAGCGATATCACATATAAGGTCGCCGACAAGTTCGGCGCTAAAGCAATAGGTGAACAAGTTACAGAATCTATTCTAGAAAAAATTCGAGCTAGGAAGTAACGCAAATGAAACTTATTGTCGAAACATTAGAAGCTCCAATTTCTGTTATTCGCGAAGCTCGCGAAGACGGAAAGAAGAATCTTTTTATCGAAGGTGTATTTTTGGTTGGTGAAAAAGCCAACAAGAATAATCGTATCTATCGTGAGTCAGTTCTTGCAAAAGAAGTTGCTCGCTATACAAAAGATCTAATCGAAGCTAATAGAGCTTATGGTGAGCTAGGGCATCCAGCCGGACCTGCGATTAATTTAGATCGCGTTTCGCACCATATTGTTTCTCTCGTAAAAGAGGGTTCAAATTTTATCGGTAAGGCAAAGATTGCTTCTACTCCTATGGGTGATATTGTTAAAGGTCTTCTAGAAGACGGCGCTTCACTTGGCGTATCTTCTCGTGGAATGGGCACTCTAAAAGAACGTAACGGTATTATGGAAGTTCAAGATGATTTTATGCTAGCAACTGCTGCAGATATTGTCGCTGATCCTTCTGCCCCTGGAGCATTTGTTCGGGGTATTATGGAAAATGTAGAATGGTTATATGATATTAAATCAGGTACTTGGCATGCAGCAGAAGTACTAGAAGATGTAAAGAAAAACCTCAAGTCAATGTCTCTTTCTCAAATCAATGAAAAGAAACTACAGATTTTTGAAGGGTTCTTAAACAATTTGGCAAACAAAACAATTTTATAAATATAACGTTACCTTCAAGGAGATAAAAATGACAAAGAAGAATGAGGCATTAAACGAGTTCAAATCAGTTGACGGTCAAGGCGAAACCGCTGATCCAATTGGTAAGGATTCAGGCCGTCCAGCTGATAAGCACAATGGTGAAAAGCCACAAGGTTTCAAGACCAAAGCAGAAGCTATGTCTGCTATGATGGATGCTTTCGCCGGTATGCCTAAGGAAAAGATCTACGACATCTTTAAGGGCATGACTGACGAAACTCATCACGACAAGGGCAAGGCTCTTAACACACGTCGTATCGGCGGCACTGCTAAGGACAATACAACTGCGCAGACATTAGCGCAGACTCGTATTTCACCAACATCAGTTACTATGATCGCTAAAGAAGATATGGATCTTATCTTCGGCGGCGATGAGCTCTCTGAAGAGTTCCGCGAAAAAGCTACAACAATTTTTGAAGCTGCTCTCAATTCACGCCTTGTTACAGAAGTATCACGCCTTGAAGAAGAATTCGAAGAAGCGCTTACAGAAGCTCTAGAAGAAAAAATCGAACAATTAACTATTAATGTTGACAAGTATCTCTCTTATGCTATTGAACAGTGGGTTGAAGAAAATAGAATTGCTATTGAATCTGGCCTTAAGGCTGAGGTTGTCGAAGAATTCATTTATGGTCTAAAGAATCTATTTGAAGAAAATTACGTAGAGATTCCAGATGATAAGATCGATGTAATTGCTGAACTCTCTCATCAAGTTGCAGAACTAGAAGAGCGTATCAACACTGTTGTAACTGAAAATATCGATCTTAAGGATCATCTTGATACTCTAGAAACCGAGCAAGTTTTTGCAGAAGCAGTACAATCACTACCACTCACTCAGCGTGAAAAGCTTCGTGCTCTCGCTGAAGGTATGGAATATTCAAACGCAGCAGAGTTCTCAAAAAAGCTTAACATTATTAAAGAAACATACTTCGGTGCTCCCAAGCCTCGTCAACATGTTTCTGATCTAACTGAGGCTACGTCATATGAAAGTGACCTCGATAATGTTGACGCGACACCTGTTACGGGTCCGATGGCTCATTACGTCAGTGCTATCTCAAAGACTACAAAAAAGTAATTTTATAAATAATATTAACACCCAAAAAGGTAAAAGGGAGAGATTTACATGTTACTAAACGAAGAAATTCAATCAAAGTGGAGCCCAGTTCTTGAGCACACTGATCTACCAAGAATTGCTGATAACCACAAGCGTTCAGTAGTTGCTCAGCTACTTGAGAACACTGAACA
>Ga0007809_10000651_pt1 | contig 14633 bp, 19 predicted proteins | sample CryBogCBE02Aug07_FD_60383 | JGI IMG/M metagenome (GOLD analysis project Ga0007809, IMG submission 60383) | Freshwater microbial communities from Crystal Bog, Wisconsin, USA - CBE02Aug07 | ecosystem: Environmental > Aquatic > Freshwater > Lake | place: Crystal Bog, Wisconsin, USA | collected...
CTAAAAAAGACAAAGCAGATCGTATGCGCAATGATTATAATGCTCGTATGGAACGCGAAAGTATTAGTTTTGAAGACTTTGAAGAATGGGCCGATGCTATTTCCGAAGGCACAATGACTCCAGATCAAATTGAACAATTCAAAGAATTACTTGGCTCTGGACTAACATTAGGACCAGATGGTACAAGTGCTATTGAAGCATTACAAGGCATTGGAATTGAAGATCCTGCTTTAGAACACGCACTAAAAGGTCTAGCGGCAATTGATCCTTCGGCCGATCCGTTGGAAACAATCGAAGCATGGTTAAAAGTAAATGATCCAGATGTACTAACACAGTTAGGCGGCAGTGAAGAGCAATCAGCTGAACAACCCCCAGCAGAAGAACCAGCACCAGAAGTTGGCGGTGAAATTCCTAGCCCAGAAGAACAACCTGTAGCAGAGGAAGATTCAAATGCACAACATGTTCCAATTGGTCAACAAATGGCAAATGATGGTATTACATACAGTCGTGAAAAAGAAGGTGAAATTATTGATTTAATGGCTCAATATATGAAGAAAAATGGAATGAGTCCAAAATCAATTCGTTATTATCTAAATTATGACGAAGATTATATTCCTGATCAATTAAGCTACTTACCAAGAGAGAAAAAACAAGAGCCAGAAGAAGATGAGCAAATGGACAACGCTGAGCCACAAAATACAGAATCTGTTAGCTTGAAAGAGTTAGCTGAATTCATTGGTGCGTTCTACAATCCAAATGGTCGCGAACAAGGCCTAGGTGAATGGCGTAAAGGTCCAACTGAACTAGGTATCATGGCTAGCAAACAGTTTGGCGACAAGGCAGGACGCATTGCCGAATTAATGGTAAAGAGAATGCAAGAAGCATCAAACGGTCAACACGAGTTTTCCGAAGTTATGAAACTTGCCGGTCTTAAGACTGAAGAAAGCGGTCCAAAGAAATCAGATATCCCAGCATATCTTCGTAAAAAATCCGGAGATAAAGATTGGAATGTTACCCATGCTGATCTAGAAAAAGACAAAGAGCGTACAGCAACAACTTCCCAAGGACTAGCCAAACGCAAGAAAGAGCGTGGTATTGAAGAAGAATTTAGTATAATGTTAAAATTAGCCGGAATGGCAAAATAAATTCAATATTAGCCCCAACAGGGGTTGTAGTGATAAATAAAAGTGTGTATAGTTAACTATATGCACTTTTTCTTTTTTAGTCAGTTGGCTTTAAAAGAATGGCACATAAAATAAAATTATTAAGGAAAAACATTATGGCAACTTTAGCAGAAATCCGCGCAAAACTTCAACAAGCATCTCAACAAAACACCGGCGGCACGGGCGGTGGGGACAACGCAATATTTCCACACTGGAACATCCAAGAAGGTCAAACAGCAACAGTTCGTTTCATTGCCGACGGCGATGCTAACAATACTTTTTTCTGGATTGAACGAGCAATGATCAAATTACCTTTTGCTGGTGTGAAAGGTGAAACAAACTCAAAACCAGTTACTGTACAAGTTCCTTGTATGGAAATGTGGGGAGAAACATGCCCAATTCTAACAGAAGTTCGTCCTTGGTTTAAGGACAAAGCATTAGAAGATATGGGTCGTAAGTATTGGAAAAAGCGTTCTTACTTGTATCAAGGGTTTGTAGTTGATAGCAAACTACAGGAAGATAAAACTCCTGAAAACCCAATTCGTCGATTTATTATCGGCAGTCAAATTCACAATATCATTAAAGCCGCTTTGATGGATAGTGAAATTGAAGAAATCCCAACAGATCCAGTTCGTGGATTGGATTTCAAAATTGTTAAAACATCTAAAGGTGGTTATGCTGACTACTCTACTTCCAATTGGGCTCGTCGTGAACGTGCACTAGGAGAAGATGAGTTAGCCGCAATTAAGCAGTACGGTGCGTTTAACTTAAAAGACTTCCTACCTAAGAAGCCAGGTGATGTTGAGCTCAAAGTGATGATGGAAATGTTTGAAGCGTCAGTTGACGGTGAAGCATTTGACATGGATCGTTGGGGACAATATTTCAAACCAGCAGGTATGGGTGGTAGCGGTTCAGCAACAGGTTCTAAAGCTAAAGATCCAGAAGCAGAAGACGCAGGCGCTGATTCAACACCAGCTCCAGTAGCAACAAAGCCAGCAGTTAAAGAAGAAGCAGATTCTTCATCAGGCGATGGTGCTAGCGATCGTGCTCAGAACATCTTGGCAATGATTCGTAACCGTCAAAAAGCAGAATAAGGGGATTAGACTATGGCAAAGGCCTTCGATATTTCGAAGTTCCGCAAGTCTATCACTAAATCTATTGATGGCTTGGGAATCGGGTTTAATGACCCAACCGATTGGATTTCAACCGGTAACTATGCCCTAAACTATCTTATCTCGGGGGACTTCTTCAAAGGAGTCCCTTTGGGAAAAGTAACAGTTTTTGCGGGCGAATCAGGCGCAGGTAAATCTTATATCTGTTCTGGTAATATTATTAAAGCCGCTCAAGAACAAGGTATTTTTGTTGTCTTAGTTGACTCAGAAAATGCGTTGGACAAGCAGTGGTTGTTGGATCTTGGTGTAGATACTAGTGATGATAAGTTACTTAAACTTAACATGGCTATGATCGACGATGTGGCAAAAACTATTTCAGAATTTATGAAAGAGTATAAAGTAATGCCATTGGAAGAACGCCCAAAAGTGTTGTTTGTTATTGACAGCTTGGGTATGTTACTTACACCAACTGATGTAAACCAGTTTGAAGCAGGTGAAATGAAAGGTGATATGGGTCGTAAGCCTAAAGCACTTACAGCACTTGTTCGCAACTGTGTTAATATGTTTGGGAGCTATAATGTTGGAATGGTTTGTACGAATCACACCTATGCGAGTCAAGACATGTTTGACCCAGATGATAAAATATCGGGGGGACAAGGCTTCGTTTACGCATCTTCTATCGTGGTTGCCATGAAAAAACTTAAATTGAAAACTGATGCTGACGGTAACAAAGTTACTGATGTACTCGGTATTCGATCTAAGTGTAAAATCATGAAAACTCGTTACGCAAAACCCTTTGAAGAAGTTAGTGTTGAAATTCCATACACAACTGGTATGAGCCCGACATCCGGATTAGTTGACATGTTTGAGAAAATGGGTGTATTATCTAAAGTAGGTAATAAATTAGCCTATACAGACAAAGAGTCTGGTGAGATTGTTGCCGAATTCCGCAAAAATTGGACTGAAGATAAGTTGCATCTTATCATGAGCCAGTGGGATGCCAAGGAGGCAGAATCGTTAACTACAGTCGCAACTGAAGAGGAAGTAGAGTAATGGATGAAACATTAATTATGGAAATGTGGGATTTGTTCCGTGAATATATCCCAGAGAAAAACCGAGAAATGGCGGCAAATCAGTATGTAGATTTCCTTTTAGGTAAGGATGTATCTGTAGAAGACTTGTCAGCTTACACAGGTTACGACCCTCATCTTGATGATGCTATCAAAGCAGTCACAGACGAAGAAGAATCGTTTGAAGATGAGGATGATGCTTGGGATTATAACGAAGACGAGGAATAATTATGAGCTGGTACTCAAAGGTTAGCAAAGATATCGCTCACCTTCCAGCTTGTATTGATCATTTCTACAATGAGTTAGAAGACGCAAGGCGCGAGGTCAAAGTCTACGGTAATGTAGAAAAGGCCTCCGCGGCTTTGCCCGGCATTGTTGAACATCGATTCAATCAACTTCAAGAACTTGAGGCTATTCTCGAGTACTTGAACATTGAATTGCGTAGACTACGATCCAAAACTTTTAGAAAATATCTAGAAAATTATCAACGAGCACTTAGTTCACGAGATGTTGAAAAATATGTCGAGGGCGAAGCTGATATCATTGATATGGATAAAATTATCAACGAATTTGCGCTGTTGAGAAATCAATGGTTAGGCATTATCAAAGCAATTGACATCAAACAATGGCAGTTATCTAACATCATCAAACTTAGAACTGCTGGCATGGAAGATATATCTATATAATGTTTAATACTAAGTCACCTGCCTTCATTGAGGATCTAATTACTGACATAGCCTGGGGCCGTATTAAGGTGTTCCAGAACGATGAACAAGTGATTAGTAGTTTTGAAACACAACTTAACCTCGGAAGAACGCTTACTCAAAAGCAAGGTGCCCTTGCGGTTAAAATTTGCCGAAAATATAGGTCCCAATTAATCAACTTACATGGGACTATTGTTGACACAATTCTCAACAATGAAATTTTTAAAGATCCATTACGCACTTACACTCCACCTCCAAAGACAATCAAGATAGTGAAGGGCTCGGGGTACTATCAACGGAATGTAATTTCAGTTACTTTCCCATATGACGAAAAATTGGTGATGAAATTGAGGGAATTTCCCAAGGATCATCCAAGTGAATGGGCGCAGTGGCATGCCGAAGACAAACTTTGGTTGTTCAGTTTGACTGAAGGAAGTGTCATGTGGTTAGCTAATAATTTGCTTCCACTTGGTTTTGACGCAGATTCACAATTTTTGGAATTTTATGAAAAAATTCAAGAAATTATGGAAAAAATGGAGGAGTACGCACCGTCCATGGTTGTCGAGAATGACCAGCCGGTTTTCAAGAATGTATATCATTCGGTGCCTGCTCCAAAAAATAACAAAATCATTGATGCCCTGTTCTTGGCCAAATTGTATGGTATTGATGTATGGGACGAAAAATGTGAAAATTTCATAAATTCTGACAAAATTTCGCCTATCACCAGAAAATTCCTAAAAAAGGAAATTGGCCATGAAATGACAGTTAAGGCCAAGAGTCACGACATTGGGTGTTTTGATGAATTGTTTGAATCAATTGATTCAGTTATGATTGTCATACCTGAACACCAAGAGTTAGGTTACCTAAAAAAATGGTATGAGCACCTAATTTCTCGAGGATACACCGAAAATGACATGACAGTAATGTTTAGGGTTGACAACATTACAAATAAAGCGTTTAATGATTATGTAAGAGACAACAAGTTAAACACACCTATACACAAAGATATGAAATTTGTGTTTGTTAGTAGAAGAATTAAAAAGCCATTAGTAAAAAGTGGCATAGATTTTGGTCTAGTGATAAGTTCTGACCCATTAGGCAGTCATCAGGCCCTAAAAAAGATTCTGAATGACAAATATCATTCCATTGTGTATGTTGACAAATTAGAAGACGAATGAAACATTGTAAAATTGTAATTAAAGATGAAGTTAATGTTAAGATAGAAAATCTAGATCTCGACACACGCAAATCTTTGGTCAAAAAATTCAAATATTTTGACCAAAAAGCTAGGTATCTTCCGGCATACAAGTTAGGCCGGTGGGATGGATGTACAAGTTTCTTTGGTCTAGGCGGTACTACTTTTATGAGCCTTCTACCCGAGGTAATTGAAGAGATTATTCGCCAAGGATACGATCCAGAAATTGAAGATCACAGGGTTAGTCCAGTATTAGAATTTGACAAAGTTGCCGAAGATTTTTGGGGTGATGCTACATGGCCAGAAGGACATCGATTTGCCGGGGAAAAGATTAGACTGCGAGGCGACCAAGTTGAAGTAGTCAATAAGTTTCTTGAAAATCCACAATGTATCCAGGAAATTGCCACCGGTTTTGGCAAGACAATTACCACCGCAACTTTGTCAAAAATCTGTGAAAAATATGGTCGTACTATAACCATTGTTCCTAACAAATCACTAGTTGAACAAACTGAAGAAGATTTTATTAACTGCGGATTAGATGTAGGAGTCTACTACGGCGACAGAAAACAACTGAATAAAACCCATACGATTTGTACTTGGCAAAGTCTCAATATTTTAGACAAAAAATCTAAAGATACAACCGATGATGATGTGTTAACTTTAGCAGTTTTTTTAGACGGCGTTCAGACCGTAATGGTTGATGAAGTACACATGGCCAAAGCCGAAGTGTTAAAAAAGTTATTAACTAATCATTTGGCTAACTGTTCAATTCGTTGGGGATTGACTGGTACTGTACCTAAGGAAGATATTGATTTTCAGAATATTCGAGCAGGTCTTGGCGAAGTTGTTCACCAAGTTAAAGCACATGAATTACAAGAAGCAGGTGTACTTAGTAATTGTAAAATTAATATTATTCAAACAGCCGAATGGAAAGAATTTGGTAGCTATCCAGAAGAACTAAAATATCTTGTTACCAATGAGGACAGGATGTTATATGTTAGTAATTTAATTAAAACTATCTCCGAAAGCGGGAATACACTCGTATTGGTTGACAGAATTGAATCAGGGCGTATAATAACTAGTAGCATCGAAGATTCTGTGTTTATTAGTGGCGAAGTAAAGACTAAAGACCGTAAAGAAGAATATGACGAAATTAAAACATCTACTAACAAGATTATTGTGGCGACTTACGGTGTGGCCGCTGTGGGTATTAATATCCCTCGTATTTTTAATTTGGTTATGTTGGAGTCCGGAAAGAGCTTTACTAGGGTTATACAAAGTATTGGGCGAGGTATTAGGAAAGCCGACGACAAAGATTTCGTCCAAGTCTGGGATATAACTGCGTCAAGCAAATATGCGAAGAAACATCTAACAGAAAGAAAACGATATTACAAAGAGGCGAAATATCCTTTTACAATAGACAAGGTAAAATATTAATGCAAATTTTAACATTAGAAGATCAGGCGTTCTACTTGAACGATCTACCTGACGAGATTGACGAGGATCTAAGATTCAGCGTACTAGACAATAGTGATCCTAACAATCCAGATTACTTTTTTATTCCGTTAATTTTCTTGGAAAGTTTTACAGCACCCGCGGCTGTTCTAAAAGTAGGTCCATATACAATTAATATGCCATTAGACTGGTGTACTATTGTTGGGGATCCTACTGGCCCGGACATGGAAGTATTACCTCTAACAAGTTTAAATGACAGAGGATTTAAGACATTCTGCTTTAATCCGTTGAGCAGTTTCCGACCAGAATTCCACGAAATTGATATCATCGATGTGTATCAAGATGTTAAATGGTATTTTCCTAAGATGAAACCAGGACAGTTGCTAACAACACCGTTAAGTGCTGATCCCAATCCTGTGTGTGCTTTCTTTGTCAAAGATGTAAGTAGACAAAGCGAGTTAGTTGATTATAGTAGGTGCTGGTAATATGGGAAGTCTTAAGCCAGGTGCTACCTACATACATGAACGAGTAGACAATGTAGTCTATGCTAGAGAATTCGGTGCCGATCCTAGTACTAGGCAAGTAGTTGGTTGGGATTACGATAAAGATAATCCAAACTTTGATCCACTAAGTCACAAAAATTATATGAGTACTCCTAGAGAATCTCAGCTATGGCATGAGATACGAATGGCAGCAGAAACAAATCCAACCATTAAGTCTTTACTTGAACAGGCAAAGACAGCATACTATTTGAGTAAGGAACACGATGCTAGACATAAAGAGAGAACTTAAGGCAGTTGATACAAAGGATTACAAATTCTATGATAATCTAACGGAAGAAGAAAAGAAATCTTTTAGTCCGTTTATTCTCATGAGATATACAGCCAGCGTTCAAGGCGACTACGATGTTCAATCTCATTTTTTAGAAATGACCAATGAATGTGTAAACAAGAATCATTGGGAATTGAGCAAAAATCACAAGGCATTGTTGTGGAAACTATTTGCAGTAACTGGTGTTGGTGTGCCTGCGTATCATCCATATCTAGCCGCAGGTAAGAAAGAAAAAGCAAACAAAATTGAAAAGTTGCTGTGTGAAATTTATCCTGCTATGAAACTAGAAGATATTAAAGTTATGGCTAGTCTAATGGGCAAGGATGATATTAATGAGCTGTTTGACAAGATGGGATTTGATAAAAAGCAACGTAAGGAGTACGAATGAAATTTAGAAAGAAACCAGTAGTAATCGAAGCAATTCAATTTGAGTATAGCGAACGTGGCATCTATGAGCTTCAACAGTTCTGCGGTAATGCGTTAGGCAAGTTTAGTAAACAACGCCATCCTACTGCCAAAGGTGAAGCAGAAATTGGTACACTCGAGGATGGGGTCCACTTGACTGTTAAACACATTGCTACAGAAGGTGATTGGATTATTAAAGGTGTACAAGGTGAATTTTATGCCTGTAAGCCTGACATTTTTGAAGCTACGTACGAGCCAGCGTAATGATCAAGCTAGAAGAGCAACCATTTAATTGTGTACATTGTGGTAAGAGTTTTATGAAAGAAAAAACTCTGTATGCTCACATGTGTGAACCTAAGCGTAGGGCAATGCAGGAAAGCGAAAAGCGAGTCCAGGCAGGGTTTATGGCATTTAACAGATTTTTTAAACTTACACAAGGTGCTAAAAAAGATAAGTCATACGCTGAATTTTGTAAAAGTCCTTACTATAATGCTTTTGTTAAATTTGGTAGTTTTGTTAATAATGTTAATCCGTTGTATCCCGACAAGTTTATAGATTTTGTGATCAAATCTGGAATCAAATTAGATCATTGGTGTCGTGATGAATTATACGACAACTATCTGTTTGAAATGTTAAAATTAGAACCCGCTGAGAGTGCTATACAAAGAAGCATTAAACACATGATGGAATGGGCGGATGCCAACAACGCAGAATTTCAACACTATTTCTTGTATGTGAATTTGAACAGAGCAGTTAACGATATTCGTAACGGACTAGTTAGTCCATGGCTTGTACTTAATAGCAAGTCAGGAAAAGATATGGTCAGTAAATTTAATGATGAACAATTAGACATTATTGCTCCGGCATTCGACATCCCTTATTGGGTAAAGAAATTTAAAGAACAACAAGACGATGCTTCACTTGCTAAAGAAATTTGTAAGGAGACCGGAATTGACTGATTATAACAAAAAAGAATTTTGTCAACGGCATCGTATTAATGTAATAGACTCTAGCAAGAGAGCGTACAAGCATACACAAATGAATGTTCAATGGTTTAAATATCAAGACGATTATAATAAAATCGATAATGTTCCTATAACATTTGAAACAGAAACTTTATATACTATTGAAATTGCCGAAACTGAGCTACAACGAATAGCAGACTTTGAATTTCAAGTTTTTAACAACATGAAAGAAAAGGGTCATTATGGTATGTTTGAAACTCTAATGGAACAGAAAGAAAAAGAAAAAATTCTAAGAGATCGATATCCTGCTGTCAAGAAAGCCTACGAATACTACAGTTTAATGTTGGCGCTGGCAAATAGTGGAGACCTACCAGATGCCTGATATTGATATAGACTTTGCTGATAGAAAAAAGGTACTTGATATCATCAAGCATGTTCCTGCGGCAATGGACACAAATGGAACTTTTAAGAAGCACAATACTGGTGTGTATTGTCAACCTATTCCGTACAACCCAATTACTAGTCTAAGTAATATAGATTACAAAGAAGCAGAAGACAGAGGTTATTTTAAGATCGATTTTCTAAATGTTAACATTTACGAAAAGGTTAGAGATGAAGAGCATCTTGTTCAATTAATGAATACAGAACCCTTGTGGGACCTATTAGAACAAAAAGATTTTTGTGATTTGATATTTCATGTTAATGGCTATCACAATCTAATAGCACAAGTGAAACCTAGAAATATCGAAGAACTTGCTATGTTCTTAGCCTTGCTGAGACCGGGGAAGAAGCATCTCATTCCAATAGTCAACGAAAAAGGATTCCAAGCAATCGAGGATGAAATCTGGGTTAAAACAGAAGACGCCTACTACTTTAAGAAAAGTCATGCTATTGCGTATGCTCATGCTATTGTGGTCCAGATGAATTTAGTTTGTGAAGGTGTTAGCGGACAGTTCGCTTAGGTGTGCGAATTAGTTGAATAGATTTACGTTTGACTCGTTTCTCAGCAATTTCACTTAAATTTACAGTTGGTCCAAAAATTACTTCAACATCCTTACTATTAAATGTTTTAATGTAAGGTCTGAAAACAGCCATTTCTTGCTTTAAGAAGATGTTGATAGGAATTTTACGATTACTTTCCCACCACCAAACTTCACCTAGATCTAAGAAAGTGTGTTTACTTTCTTCGGTGCGTATATCAGCATAATTGTAGAGGCTGACAACATTATCATCTAAATTAATGATAATACCGATGTATTCATTATCGCCTATTTTTATACAGGTTATAAATGGAAAATTTGCTTGAAATTCGTCCTTGTTGGTCATTGAATAAATATTAGTATGCTTAAATTACCAGTCTATTTATATCCAAATTCATATGACCTTATATTAGATTTGGACGACAATCAGAGGATACACAACACTATGTACCAGCGCGACCTAACAGTACAAAAAGGGATTAAAAATAAGATCCAACTACAATTCAAAAACAGCGATCAAAAGCCAGTTAACATCAGCGGGCAGAACTTTGTGTTCAGTATGTTTAACTCAATTGATCAACGAGTTATGGTACAGAAAAGCATCGATATCTTAGACGACGGAGTAACAACAAGCACACGCGGTCTAGCCATTTTAAATCTAACCGAAAGCGATACATGGGGGCTAGATAGCACTAGCTATCAATTTGGTATTAAGATGCAGGACACTGACGGTACATATATCCCTGCGTTTGCCAACACCTATTATGGCATGGCAGGCACACTAAAAATTGCGCACGATCTACTACCAGCACTACAACCTAGCCAAACAATTACAGCTTTCCAAAAAAATCTAAATCGTGATCCAGGGGCAGGGCAATATATTTGGGATAGCGGTAACTTATATGCCAACCCGGCATTTCACGGAAACGGTGAATACCATACGTTTGCCTATTATCTAACCAATTATACAGGTTGGGTATACACTCAAGGTTCTTTGGACAACACTCCGCCTCCAAGCGGGAATCCAAGCACATTCTCAAATATCGAAAGCAGATATTACAGCCATTTCACTGGAATTGACTATGTTAATTTCCAAGGAGCATGGACTTACACTCGTCTAACTTACATACCAGATACCCCAGTTGCGTATCCTGGCCGTAATGACATGACAGATTACACCGGAACACTAGACAAGCTACTGTATCGATGCTAAAATAGTAGTATGAGTGTCATCGACGCAGAACTACAAGTATTCTTACCTCCAAAAAGAAAGCAGACTCCTAGCGGTTGGATTTCATTCAACGCGGTATGCTGTCACCATAATGGAGAGAAACCCGATACTAGAAAACGGGGTGGTATCCTCATGAATCCAAGTGGTGGATTTCAATACCATTGTTTTAACTGCGGTTTCAAAGCAGGCTGGACCAAGGGTAAACTATTAAGCAAGAATACCAAAATGTTGTTTGGCTGGCTTGGCATGCCAGAAACATTAATTAGTGAATTAACAATTGATGCTCTTAGAGAACAAGAAAGCATCCCTACTGTTAGAAAAACAGTGGACCTTACTTTACAAGAAAGATCACTGCCCGAGGACTCAAAAAGTTTTGATGAATGGGCTAAAGAAAATTGTACTGATCCAGATTTTGTTAATGCGGTAACCTATGTCCTAGATAGAGGATTTAATTTAGATTGGTACAACTGGATGTGGACTCCTGCTCCTGGTTATAAAGATAGGGTGTTGATTCCTTTTTATAATGAGGGTAAAATTGTAGGATATACTGGCCGTAAAATTAAAGATGGCAACCCAAAATATCTAACAGACGGTCAGGGTACCTATGTCTTCAATATTGATCGTCAAACACATGATAGAGAGTTTGTATTAGTTGTAGAAGGTCAGTTTGATGCTATTGCTGTTGACGGTGTAGCTATCATGACTAACGAACCTAACGAGGCACAAGTTACTCGTATCGCACAATTACAAAAAGAAGTGATTGTTGTGCCGGACAGAGATAAACCAGGTGCTAAGTTAATCAAAGCGGCTTTGGAAAATAATTGGAATGTGAGTTTACCAGACTGGGGTGATGATGTTAAGGACTGTGCGGAAGCAGTACGCAAGTACGGAAGATTATACACGCTACTCACGATTGTGAAGTATAAAGAGACAAATCGACTAAAAATAGAGCTACTGAAAAAAGAACTGGAAAGACTAGATGACTGATAAGAAAACCGACTATAATGTAAATGTACAACAGCTATATCTTGAAATGTTTTTAGGAGATGCTGAAACATACATGAGATGTGCTAGTATCTTTGAACCTGAGAGCTTTGATAGAAAACTTCAAAAACAAGCAGAGTTTATCAAGCAGTATGTTGATGATTACAAGGTTATGCCAGAAGCATCAATTGTCAACGCATCTTGTAATTCTGACCTGTCTGCGGCTATTGTACCTAAAGAAAACTATGAGTGGTTGCTTGACGAGTTTGAAAGTTTTAGTAGACATAAGGCGCTTGAAAGAGCCATTTTAAAGAGCTCAGATTTGATCGAAGCTGGCGACTATGGACTAGTTGAAAAGATGTTTAAGGATGCTGTACAGGTTAGTCTTAACAAGGACATGGGTACAGATTACTTTGAAGATCCGCGTGGTCGATTAGAAGGACTGAAGAATAACAACGGTCAGATTAGTACCGGTTGGCCTAGCATTGATAAGAAATTGTATGGCGGATTTAACCGCGGCGAGTTGAATATTTTCTGTGCTGGATCAGGTGGTGGTAAGTCATTGTTCTTAGCCAACATGGGTGTGAACTGGGCGCTGGCAGGGCTTAATGTTTTATATTTGACATTCGAATTGAGTGAGCCACTTGTTGCTATGCGTATCGATAGTATGCTAACAGGAATTGGTACAAGAGAGATTTTTAAGAACCTTGAGGATGTTGAACTTAAGGTTAAGATGATGGGTAAGAAAGCTGGTAACATCCAGATTAAGTATATGCCATCGGGTAAGAATTGTAACGACATTCGTGCGTATTTGAAAGAATATCAAGTTAAGCGTGGATGCCAACCAGATGTTATTTTGATCGACTATTTGGACTTGATGATGCCATTGAGCGTTAAAGTTAGCCCAAGCGATTTGTTTGTCAAGGACAAGTATGTGTCGGAGGAAATTCGTAACCTGGCTATGGAAACAAAATGTATTACTGTTACTGCGTCACAGTTGAACCGTTCAGCAGTTGAAGAAATTGAGTTTGATCACAGTCATATCTCGGGTGGTTTGAGTAAGATTATGACGGCAGATAATGTAATCGGTATCTTTACTAGCCGTGCTATGAAAGAGCGTGGACGCTATCAAATCCAGTTTATGAAGACTCGTTCTAGTAGCGGCGTAGGTCAGAAAGTTGACTTAGAATTTGATGTTGATACTCTGCGTATCAATGATCTAGGTGAAGAAGAATCTGGTCCAACTATGGGGCAAATTAAGGCAAATAGCCCAAGTTCTGTATACAGCAATTTGAAGAAAACTTCTACAGTAACATCTGAAAGTATTGATAAAGATACTGGAGAAATTCGTAAAGATCCGTCAGAAGGAACTACAGTAAATAAAGTAGGTGGAGCAAAGATTAGGGACCTGCTTGCCAATTTAAACTCAGAAAAAGACTAAAAATGACAAAAATGAGTGAGAGCGAAATGCTTGCTAGAATACAGCAGGCATACAAAGTTTATAAAGAAAATGTAAGACCATCCTTAGATGTCGAAAACTTTATCGAATGGATGTACAAAGAGTATGGCTACATACCACCTGGTTTAAAACCAAGTCGAAATGACTGATTTTGCGACTATTTCGATGGATTTATTCCACTGTCCGTCACCGTTTTGATCGAAAACTGACTCTAAATTAGCCGGGGCATCGAGCCATCTATGCTCTAGTTTCCATGGCGGAAGCCCTTTATATTCACCGTCTAACTGTCCTGGTCCCCATACACATAACCCTGCTACAACTCTATATAAATTAGGGCCCTCTCCGCCGGCAATTGCGGTTAAAACTGAAATATCTCCCGTAATACCTATCTCTGGGGTAATTGCTATTGTACTATGCCCTTTCCAGTCTAAACTATGAATAACATGTACTCTACTGTTTTCAACTGGTCCACCAACATAGATAGGTCTGTTGTCTTCGGGATATTCTATTCCTGCGGTATGCATTACATTTCCAATAGTAATTGACTCATGTTGTTTATTAACCATTACACCCCAGCTGTGTTTGTGGTCATGGTGTGCTATCACGATAACACTTCGTGAGAAATATGAATCAATACATTTGGGTTGGGCACATAAGATATGTCCCGTTAAATTTAAGGAACCTTGCATGTTGATATTTAATCCAATAAATAGTCTTTATGCGAATGTTTGATTTTACCAACCCCATAGAGCTTCATAAAGACCTTAATCCTAAATTATGGATTAAGGGACAGTTACGACCAGAAGTTAGACAAACACTTTTAAATCTAGCGAGCGTATATTACAAATTTTTAGAAACTGATGCTACCTTAGTTGATGTAGTAATCACAGGTAGTCAAGCAAATTATAATTTTACAGAACATAGTGATTTAGATTTACATTTGATATTACCGTTCGATGATGTTATTTGTGATCTAGATGTAACTGAATATTTTGAAACCAAACGCAAACTATGGAAGTTACAACATAACATTACTATTCACGATATTCCAGTTGAGCTATACGCAGAAGATTTAACCA
>Ga0007809_10000658_pt1 | contig 14522 bp, 8 predicted proteins | sample CryBogCBE02Aug07_FD_60383 | JGI IMG/M metagenome (GOLD analysis project Ga0007809, IMG submission 60383) | Freshwater microbial communities from Crystal Bog, Wisconsin, USA - CBE02Aug07 | ecosystem: Environmental > Aquatic > Freshwater > Lake | place: Crystal Bog, Wisconsin, USA | collected...
GCGGGCACTTCGGCAAAAAGAGTTGATTGCTGACGGGCACGTCTGGCCAAGTATTTGCCGGTGTCTTGATTTTTGGGATTCATCAAGTCCAAAGAACCACCCCATTTAACTCCTCCCACCTGAGTATCCCCACTCAAGGTACTGCCACTCATCCGGGCATGACCGGTATTGCCGTAGCAACCGGCATAGGTCCCCACACCATTGATACAACGGCCCGGGCCACTCACGTAGTTGATGAGATTGTTGACGTCATTTTGATAGACCACCCAATTGGCGTGATCCTGGGCTGACGCCCAGCGTAGCCCCAACTCTTTATTGTTGGAGGTCTCGGGTAACAAATTCGATACCCCATACACACTAAAGAGTTGGTACAAGGTGGGGGCACGAAATGCCGTTCCTGCTGAGGCAGTGACACGCCATTGAGGTGAAAGGGTGAAGCCATAATTCAAGGCTCCCGTAGATTTGGAGCCAAACTGACTGTCCGCATCACGTCTAGCATTCGCTTGCAAGGCATGTTCCCCAAGCTTTAATCCATACCCAAGAGCCAACGCATTTTGAGCCCTGAGCGTGTTTGCACTGGGCTGGGTCCCTGAGTTTTGCAGTCTATCTTCTCGCCTCTCAGCATCGGCTGTCATCGTCCCTGGACCCCACTTTAATTCGTTGTGAAACAAATAAGTACTCACTTGGGTTTGGGTAACGTAGACCGATGGTGTTGACTCATAGCGATCAGTGCCTTGGGTCAAACCAAGTCGAGTCCTCCAGAGCTCACTCCAAGTGGAGCCCCAATTGAGTCCCACAGTTTGCAAATGCTGCTTGGCAATATCACTCGTGGGCGGCACGGAGCCGTAGGCGTCGTAACCTGCTTTGAGCACGTTGTCCAGAAACGTGAGATCGACCTTTTGGTGTTGGTCAAGCCTTAAGCCCAAACGTCCCGAGAGTGAACTATTTTTAAATCCATCTTTATCCGGATTGCTACTGCTGGGTTGAGCGTTAAAGCCCGCGCTACGGTCCTCGGCCAGAGCTAGGGCATAGTCAACACGCCCCTCACCGCCTCTCAGTGAGGTGCTGATTTTGGCCGTGTTGTATGAGCCCAAACCCACGCTCACCGATGGTGAAAACCCAGCCACTCCTTGGCGAGTAAAGAGTTGAACCACGCCGGCCACGGCATCGGAGCCATAAATTGCCGCAGCAGGACCACGAAGCACCTCGATGCGTTCAATCTGTGACAAGGGAATGGCCTCCCAAGGCGCACCACCGGTGGACTGTGAATCAAGGCGCACACCATCCACAAAGACAGCCGTGAAACGGCTCTCCGCTCCGCGGATGAAAACGCCGGTTGTCGATGCAGGTCCACCCGTTTGAGAAATCGACACGCCAGGCAAATGAGACAGAACATCAGAAATTGAGGAGGCGCCCATTTTCTCAATTTGTGCGCGCTCAAGGACACTGATATCGGACAAGACCTCCTCAATCGGAGTCTCTGTTCGGGTGGCCGTCACCACCACGGGCGTCAATACGGCGCTTTGCTGGGCTTGGGAGATGGGGTGAAGACCGAGAAGGGATATGCAGGAAAAAATCAACGGGGCTTTCAAAGCCGCACGACTACAAGATTTGGACAACATGGTGTCATCTTTCTATTCAAAGGTTCATCCCCCAACGCTCCCCGTTGGTGGATATGACCAGAGCCCATGAAGAGAAAGCTGCAAAGCAACCGCAGAAGGGCTACACACGAGCGCACCCCAACCATCCAATTGGCAATGCATGAATTCCCACGTTCATGGATTCCACGAGTTGAAGCCGGTATCCGGGCTGATGAGATCAGAACTTGACCTTCCCAAGCCCTAGGGCTCAGTGGTATTTGAAATTCCTTGTGTCAGTGAAGACACCCTCATTCACCGTTGCGGGGACAGCATGGTCGCTCTCTCGAACTCCAATTTCCCGTTGAACTGTTTCAGTTTGAATCAGAAACGAGCACTTCAAATTTGATGTTAGCACAGTTGAACAAAGAGCAGCAACCTGAGAAACCTCAAAGAGATGATTGAAATGCAATCAAATGAGTTAATCGCAACTGCTCACTTTTCCAACACATCCATATGTGAATTTTTCACAATGAGTGCAAATTTATCCATCTCCGCTTTTTTAAAAACAGAGAACTCCGCAGGACTCAACAAGGTCGCATCTCTAGAGGACTCTTTGTAGAACTTCACGACTGAGGGCAGCGTCATGGCTTTTTTACTCGCGAGGTAAACCTTCTCGATGACGGCCTTGGGTGTCCCCGCGGGAGCCTCCAGGCCGGTCCAGACCGAGGATGTGAATCCTGGGAAAACCTCAGCAAGTGTTGGTACAACAGGAAATGCAGGGTCCCTTTTATCGGAGGTGATGGCGAGTAGTTTTAATTTTTTGGATTCGATCAAACCAAAGGCCGAGGTGTCTGCAAAGAGAAAATCCACATCGCCAGCCAACACAGCATTGGTCGCAGGCGAGGTGCCTTGAAAAGGGATATGCTGCACTTTGGTGTTGAGGTTCATGTTCAACAGTTCACCCGAGAGGTGCGGCAAACTTGCATTACCGGAGGATGCAAAATTCATCTGCGAACCATTTTTCTTTAATAAAGCGATGAATTGATTCAAATCATCGACATTGGACTTGGACGGTACCACCAAATACAAGGACGTGAAGGACAACGTGGTGATGGCTTGCAAACTGCTCAAATAGTCATAGGGCAGTGACTTCATGAGTAAAGGAGCGATCGCGTGTTGTGTTGAGCTCAGCAACAAGGTGTAGCCATCGGGCTTGGCCTTGGCCACAAAAGAAGCGGCAATGGTGGTTCCTCCCCCAGGCTTACTCTCCACCACAACCGATTGACCCCACTCTTGACTCAAGACAGAGGCTATCATGCGTGCCAAATTGTCCGCCCCACCCCCAGCAGGATAGGGATTGATGATGGTCACAGGCCTAGAGGGATAACTCAGGCTGGACGCAGATCCCACAGCCACTGCACCTGCGCCTACACCTGCAGATGGCTCAGTGCCACTTTGTGCTTGCGCCAAAGCATGCAGTGATGAAAGCGAGAAGATGGCCAGACCCACTGAGCTTAACCACCTCCGAGAAAAACGAGCCACACAATTGAAATTCACCACAACCGGGTCCTACTCTTCAACATTGAATATTAAGAATTGAAAGTCAACAACTGAATATGAACTATTGGATCATCACTCCGGCTTAAAGCCAGCCCCCTTCAATAAATCGTGACTCAAACTGAGCTCTGCATTGATGTAGCGTGAGAACTGAGTCACACTCTCGTTGACACCTTCGATACCGTTTTGGGCAAAAACGCCAGACCTCACCAATTCTGTGACCGAGTCATTGGCCACGGTATTGAGGTACTGCACTTTTTCAGAGGAAACGCCTTTGGGTGCCCAAATACCATACCAACTCATGAACTGAAACCCAGGCAAACCACTCTCATCTGCGGTTGGAATTTCTGGCGCCAAAGGGCTGCGTTTGATTGACGTTACCACCACCGGGTGCACCTTGCCCGTCTTTGCCATCGGCATCAAAGAAATAATAGAGTCGAGCAAAATTTGTGAGTGACCGCCTGCCACATCCACCAACGCTGGCGCTGTCCCTTTGTAGGGAACCAAAGAGAATGTCAAATTTGACTTCTTTGCCATAAATAGTGTTGCCACATGACTTGGTGCACCCATGGCAGGAATGGCTACGTTCCACTCCTCAGGATGCGACTTGGCGGAGACGATGAGTTCACTCAATTTCTTCTCTTTCAAATTGGGAGAAATCACCATCAAAAGCGGTGCCTCGCCCACCCTGGCGACTGGTAAAAAGTCGGTGATCGGATCGTAGGGAACATTGTTCATCACTTCTCGGGCCAATATGTGAGTTGCCGCTGAGAAAAGTAATGTATAGCCATCGGGCGTTGCAGTTTGAACCACTTTACTGCCAATCGTGCCGTTTCCACCGGCTCGGTTATCCACCACAATACTCACGCCCAGTTTGCCCTGCATTTGTTTGGCCACCAAGCGAGCGGCAGTGTCAACCCCCCCTCCTGGCGCAAAAGGCACAATCAGGCGAATGGGTTGATCTGGATATTTGCCCAATTCCTCTGAGTGGGAAAATTGGATCGGCAACAAACCCCATAGGGCGATGACCAAGAGACGTTGAATTGACTGTTGATTGATTAACATGCGCTCATCTCTTCTATGGAATTGATACTAACTTCCATGGCGTCCAACACCAGAGCCAACTCTTTGTCGGAGAGCGTCACCATGTTGCGAGCCACGTCATCGAGCATGACACTTAACTGACTGCGAAATCGTTCGCCCTCCACCCGGTATCGTTCGATGAAGCTACGAATGGAGTCAGACTTAGAGAACTTATTGGACAAGAACTCCAAGATCAAAGGCTCAATGTCTTGGGTATCCACACCATCATCGTAGCTGCATTGACAATTATTCAAAGCGGGAATACCCGAGCGACTCACGCGCCGCCATTGACCAAACAATCGCAACGCTCGGCCCAGATGTCCAAGGCGAGAGACTGATGAATTTTGAGCTCGCACACCTAAAGTCAAGGAAGGACTGATGGTCGATTGTGATCTAACCGAGCTTGGCAAGACAGACTTCAACGTGCGGCCCGGCTTGAACGCCGAGCTTACACCAGGGGTAGAGATGTTCATGTCAGACCTTCACTTTTTTAAGGTTGGGAAAAGTCTTTTTTCTTCTTCAGCGCTCAAGACCAGATGATAATCTTCACGAGCCTTTTCTAAGCTCACATAGCCCATCTCCAAGTCTTTCAAAATGGATTCGCGTCTCCTCGCTTTAGGGTCCCCAAAACCTCCACCCCCACCTGAATGAATGACATAGGCCTCGCCTGCTTTGAGCCTCACATTAACTTTACCGGTGTTGTAGATTTTCAGCTCACCCGATTGGCTTCTGACCCCAACTTGGTTGCCCAAAGCACTTTTACCACCATTCAAGCCCCAAGGCGGGTTATTCACACGGTCGATACGGGTTTGGCAATTGACACCTGTGAGCGCTCGAACCTCGGCTTCTGCGCCCAAACCGCCGCGGAATTGCCCAGCACCTCCCGAGTCTTGACGAATTCGGTAATACTCCACCACCAAGGGATACTTGTTCTCGACTTGTTCACTCGGACCATTGTGGGTGTCACCGTCGTTCATGCAAACGGTGACATTCACACCATCTTGATCATGCTTGGCGCCCCAACCCCCTCCAATGAGACCGCCGGTATAAAGCCACAACTTACCGTCGCTGGGGTGTATGCCATTGACATTGGCAATGACCAAATCAGCGTGGTGACCCGCAATCACCCGCTCGGGAATGGCCTTGGCCATGGCCTTAAAAATCGTATCGATCACCGTCATAGGATAAGTCATCCAAACGCGCATCGGGGCGGGGTGCACCGCGCTCACAACGGTGCCTTTGGGAATGATCACTTTTAGCGGCCGGAAGTTACCATCGTTGATGGGCAAATCTTGTGACAGTGTCAGACACTTGAACGCGACTTGGGCACAAGCGACTCCAGCACCAGAATTGAAAAACCCCCTCACCTGTGGACTCATCTGGCTCAGGTCCACAGTCATTTCATCGCCTTTTACGCTCACCTTCACTCGAATGGGTACCGGTTGATCCAAATCCACGGCATCATCGTCCATAAAAGACTCGGCCTCATAGACCCCATCGGGCATGGTCTTAACGCAAGCCCGGGCCTCCATCTCGGTGTTGATCATGATTTGCTCAATGCATTGCTGCCAGTGAGTCTCACCAAAACGCTTGAGCATGCTTTGCATGTGTTTAACACCGACCCAACAAGCCGACAATTGGGCCTCCAAGTCTCCCACGGCACGGTCACGTCGTCTCACGTTCATGAGAATAAATTCTTTGATTTCCTCATTGAGAACACCCGCTTGATGGTATTTCACAAAGGGAATCTGTAAACCCTCAGCATAGATGTCTGTGGTCACTCCGTTGAGGACTCCTCCAATGTCTTGCCAGTGGGCCATGCAAGTGGCAAATGCAACGATATGGCCATCGTGAAAAATGGGAATAGAGAAGGTCAGGTGATTCAAATGCGCACCTGTGGTGTACGCATCGTTAGTGAGCAAGATGTCTCCAGGTTCAATTCCCTCCTCGCCCCAAAAAGCCAATTTTGCCTTGACCACATCACTCATGCCGCGAATGAACATAGGGAGTCCCAGCCCAATGGAGAGAGTTTGGCCATGTCGATCAAACAACCCCACCGTAAAGTCAAGGGCCTCGTAGATGATCATGTTGTATGACGTGCGCATTAAAACGGACTTCATCTCCTCGGTGGCTGCCACCAAACTATTGCGGATCAGTTCCACTGAGATCGGATCGGCTTTGCTCCTTTTTGAGCTTGGGCTCCGTTGGCGTGCAGTTGACTTTGATACTGGTTTTGAGGCTGATTTCATTAACGACTTTGAAGAGGTTGCACTAGAACTCATTACACTTGCCACCTTAGTTTTTTGACGTGTTGTCGATTGATTTTTGAGCTGAGTCATCTTCACCGCCTCACAAAGAAATTTGAATATGCAAGTTACCAAGATCATCCACTTTGAGGATGTCTCCTGGATAGACCACCGTTGTCGAGGCATGCTCAATGATTAAAGCAGGCCCATGAATGGTATTGTTGGCTTTGAGCTCGCTACGCTCATAGATCGGTGTTGCATGTTCACGGGCTTGGTCAAACATCACTTTTCTCACACCCAAACTGGCAGATTTGGGGGGGGTTTTCGTGCCTTTTGGAATTTTCTCAAGTGCGGGTTTTTTAAGCTCTCCAAGCACTGCACTTCTAAGGCTCACTATTTCGCAAGGTTCATTGGGTGAGCCTCGACCGTACCGCTCGAGGTGAACGGCATCAAACACAGCTTTGAGAGAGTTCAAAGATTTGCCTTTGAAGACCTTGGCAGGAATCTCCACTGTGACGGCATGCTCTTGGCCCACGTAGCGCATATCCAAAAACCGCTTGAAGTGAATTTTGCGCGTGGCAAGCTCAATCGAGCTCAACGATTTGAGGGAGACCTCTTCAATATCAAGAAACCATTGGTTGAGTTCCTCCATGGTGACTTGCATCAAAGGTGTGAATTTTGAGAGGACCACGTCTTTTCTAAAGTCTGCCAAGAGCATTCCAAAAGCTGAGAAGTGACCCGGCGCCCGGGGAATGATGACCTTGGACAAATTGAGTTCTTTGGCCACCATCACAGCATGCAAGGGACCAGCGCCCCCGTAGGCAAACAAATTGGGGAACGCGCTGGGATCCAACCCTCTGTCTGTGGTGACGCCTTTCACTGCGTGAGACATGGCAGCCGCTGCGACTCGCAAAATCCCCAACGCTGCTTGGTGAACGGTAAGACCCAAGGGGTCTGCAATTTTGAGCTTCATGGCCTTGATGGCCGCTTGCTTATCCAGAACCATCTCACCGCCCAAGAAGTGATTGGGATCGAGTCGTCCCAAGATCACATTGGCATCGGTGACGGTGGGCTCAGTACCCCCCAAGCCATAACACACGGGACCGGGCGATGCGCCAGCGCTTTGAGGGCCCACACGCAGCGCACCACTCGCACTCAAATGAGCAATGCTCCCCCCACCCGTTCCGACCTCGTGGATATCAATCATGGGGGTGAGGAGAGGCAAGCCGCGCAGGTAGCCTCCGATGATGACGCTATTGGCGACCAAGGCCTCTTGGTCTCGAATGACACCTGCTTTGGCTGTCGTGCCTCCCATATCAAAGGCAATCGCATTGTCAATTCCAAGCGACTTACAAAGTGCCTCAGTGCCAATAACACCCGCAGCAGGCCCAGACTCCATCATGCGAACACAATCTTGTCTTGCCTCGGCCAACGAGTAAAGCCCTCCAGTGGACTGAACCACCAGAAACTTCCCGTTGAAGGATACTTGTTGAAGCTCATGCTCAATTTCACCCAAGTATTTGTTAACTCGGGGGCCGACGTAGGCGTTGGCTGCAACGGTGGAAGTCCGCTCAAACTCTCGATACTCTTTGGCAATGTCGGAGGAGATGGAGATAAAGAGATGAGGAAGGCGTTTTTGAATATACTCCCGTGCCTTCATTTCGTGGCTTGGATTGCGATAAGCATGGAGAAACAAAATGGCCAAGGACTCGATCTCTTGAACTCTCAATTGCTCAATGATGGCATCGAGTTCAGACAAATTCAGTGGCCTCAAAACCTCTCCACTGGCAAGCAAACGCTCACCCACCTCAAAGCGTAAATTTCTAGCGATCAAGGGTTCGTGCTTTTGATGACGCAAATTAAATGAATCAGGCCGATTGATTCGACCAATCTCGTAGATGTCTCTAAAGCCCTGTGTGGTCAATAGAGCAGTTTTGGCGCCGCTTCTCTCGAGCATCGTGTTGATCGCTACCGTTGAGCCATGCAAAAACAAATGAGCATCGGTGAGCGCAATTTTTGTTTTTCCAAGCCCTGTCACGATCCCATTCACCAGTCGAGTGGGTGTGGTTAAAGTTTTACCCAAAATCAATTGGGAGCGTTTTGCGTCAAAAACAGCCACATCAGTGAAGGTGCCACCAATGTCAGCGGCCACACGATAGGGGCTTTGTGGAATTTGTTTCATTGTTTTCATGGGTTGGTAAATTGAAAGACCCAACTTGAGCATTGAGGGATGCTTGAATGTTGGTACCCGAAAGATCCCATCTTAAGGACCTCATAGATATAATGTCAATGACAATACTGGTAGATCAGATATACTATTTTTATCATACCAATATAAACTTGTTCACTTCTCGCAAACCAGGAAATCGCCCAATCTTCATGCACTCCAAAGATCCTACATCTCACATCAAACCCAACTTGTGGCGTCTATTTTTGGATTTGGTCGAGATGGGAAGTCTCAGTAAACTCTCCAACGCCCAAGACATCGCTCAACCACAGTTAAGTCGGCAATTGGCGGAGTTAGAGTCCTTGTGCGGTGGCGCATTATTCAAACGCAATGGCCGCGGCATGGCACTCACCGAGTTAGGTCAGTGGTGCTACCCCAGAGTCAAAGATTTGATTCGCCAAAGCGAGCAACTCGAGCATGACATTCGCACCAGTGCAGGCACACCGATTGGCGAAGTTCGCATTGCCTCTATGCCCTCAGCGGTGATCCCCATCTTGCTCCCAGTGATACAAAAAGCCAAATCTCTATACCCAGAGGTCAAACTGATTGTGCAAGAGGCCCTGGACAGCCAGATGGATGAAAGACTGAAAAACGGAAATTTTGATTTGGCGATTCGATATATCCATGCGCAACATTTGAACGACAGCGACGATATTCTTTTAATGGCAGGATCATATCTAGTAGGTCCTAAAGCAGACCGATTGACTCAGAGCAAAACAATCAATTTTGCGGATCTCGCCAATCTCCATTTGATTTTGCCTTGTCGACCTAGCCAGTGGCGTAATCATCTTGATGATGTTGCACTTCAAAAAGGATTCAAACTTCAAGTCATTGAACAAGCAGATTCTTTGGCCTTACAAAAAGCGATGGTACAAAACTCAAGCGAGAGAGGAAAAACTGTCTACACCATCCTGGGTCCACTGGCCATTCAAGATGAACTTTCAAAGAGATCACTTCAGGTGAGTCAAATCACCGATCCTGAGCTCACCCGAGCGGTTGCCATCACAAGTAACCCCAAACAACAATCAACTCAGGCGAAGGAGATGATCAAAGAGCTCATCAAAGTTCAAGCAAGAACAATTTTTAAAGCCCATAAACTTCATTGAGCCCGTCACCGAGGATTCAACCCGGCAAGATCGATTCAACCGAAAGTCTAAAACGAAGATGGGTCATCAAAGGCATATTAAGCTTTTGACAACCCATCCCTCAAGAGAACCGTCAGAATCTATTGGCAACTGAAGTTGGCTGCATTTCCCACATCAGCATTTGGTACGCCCGTAAACTTGGCAGTTTTGGGATAGGCACACAAAGGACGTGTTCTCGAAGTTGGTGCTGTCGAGAAAGCCGATCCGGATGCAACGACTGTGTCAGGGGCAATGCCCTTTTCCACCCAATTCATCAAGGGCGTCAGCATGTCAAATTGATCCGATGAAGGTCCTCCGCTGCAATGGCCCATATTGGGGACCAAATAGAGCCTGGAGAAATTTTGACTACTGCTGTATTTGCTACCAATATTTTTAAAATAGTTGATGGTGTAATTGGCGGACGGCCCCGGATCGCTGGCGCCGTGATACCAAATTACTTTTCCACCCTTGTTGACAAAACCATCAATATTGGTGGATGCAGCAATCACTGGGTGATTGGACTGTAAGCGAGCAGGATCATAATCAAAATTCCATGTTTTATAAGGCACGAGAGTTGGTATTTGAGGACTGATGTAGTACCCAACTTGATTGGTTCCTAGTGCCAAATTGCCTGGAGCAGCTGTCGCTGAGCCAATATTTCGGGTGGGGATACCAGCAGGCGACATGAAGCCACCATCATAGGGGTAGCCCTCGACTTTGGTTCCACTGGGAACCACAATTGGAGCGCCCGCGCTAGTTGTCGGACCTTGATTGATTCTCTTGATAGCCGCGATCTGATCGCTACTCAAACAAGAGGCTGTTTTGGAGCCACTGCACATCAAAGGCTGTGAAGATTTAAAAACATAAGTCGCAGGATCAAACTTGCAAGCCGATGGGTTGTCAATCACCCCATCCACGGCTCCATCGTTAGCGTCACACGCCTCCAAAATTGCTTGCGTAAAGAGAGTTTGGTCTGCCAATGTAAATGACTGGCTAAACTGCGCGTTACCATTCGAGTCTTTGGGAACCAAATTGGCAATGGACTGCAGTGAATTAATCTCCCCTTCAGTAATAGCGGTCAAATCATAAACTGGGTCACCTGCAACGACACCATCGAAATAGCTTGGGAAACGTTGCATGAACTCCATGCCCTGGCGTCCGCCTGTGGAACAACCTACATGGTAGGAATAATCTGGAGCTCGTCCATAAAAGGTCTTGATGATGGATTTAGCCGTTTGTGCGGCTTTGTCAATCGATCCATATCCCCAATCGAGTGTTGCGTTTGGTTCAGACAAAAAATCCAAGGTTGATTTTCCAGCGGCGGTTAACACCGAATTTTCATGCCCACCGTCTTGCGCAATCACAGCCCACCCTTGCGCCAAGGCAGGCGTTAAGCTTCCCGCTACACCCACCGCGGCAGGCACTGAACCTTCGGAGCCACCACCACCTTGAAACATAAAACGCCCATTCCAGTTCAAGGGCAGTCTGAGCTCAAAAGAAGTACCGTATGAAACCTTATCGCTCCCTACATAAGCCCCAGCAATACCTGTCACCAAGCAATGCTCTGGCAATGAATAGTTGCTCACCACCGTACCGCTTGGAACAATAGCACTAGAAGTAATGGTGGAATTGGGAATGGGTAAAGTCGATGATGTGGAGGCCAAATAGGTACACATATTGGTCAACTGGCTATGCTGATCAACGCTGGTTGAACACGATGCCAATTGAAAAATCAACAAACTGAACAATGTTAAATTAACAGTTTTCATCAGTAGTTGCCCCTTATAAGTTTGATTTGAGAATTTTTGTCTCAATTCACAGCGACAACAATGAATGGAAACCCTTAACTAGAAATGATGAAAACCCTCAATATCGCTGAATGAACTGGCTTCTTTGACCTCTGGAGCAAAAATTTCTAATGGCGCCCCGTTGAATCAAGAGTTCATTGATTTTTAAGGCCCAATCGCCCTATGGTCTCGCCCCAAGTGACGAAATCGTCAGCCAGGATCTTTTGAAATTTCTGATGTCCCGTAGGCCGCATCTCGATGCCTTCCATGGTGAGTTTTTTGGCAACTTCAGGATTGCTAGAAGAAGCCACAATGAGAGCGCTGAGTCTTTCAACTTCCTCACTACTCATCCCTGAGGGCCCCAAAAAACCATACCAAGGCTCATACACAAACCCTTTGTAACCCAACTCCGCCATCGTCGGTACATTGGGCAAGACAGACGAGCGCTTCACCCCAGAAGTTGCCAATGCAATGACTTTGCCACTTTGGATAAAAGGAATGGCAGCGGGCAAAGTGGTAAGTACGGCCTGAATCTGATTACCCGCGACATCAGCCACAGCTTGAGGCATCCCCTTATAAGGTACGTGGGTGAGTTTGATTCCAGCCACCGACTCAAACATCTCCATGGCCAAATGGCCGTTGCTACCAATGCCAGCGGAGCCATAGTTGAGTACCAAGGGAGCGGCTTTGGCATGCGCCACAAAATCAGAAAGCGTCTTAAAAGGGGCTCCTGAGGGAACGACCAAAACATTGGGCGTGACTCCCACAATGGCAATGGGTACCAAATCTTTCATCAAATCATAGGGAAGAGTACTTGAGAGTGCACTGTTGTAGACAATGCCTTGGTGAAAGGCTAGTAGCGTTAGTCCATCGGGCTTGGACTTGGCCACAGCGTTGGTCGCAATAATCCCACCGCCCCCCAATTTATTTTCAACCACAAATGGAGCACCAGACTTTTGCGACAACTCCTGCGCGATCACCCGGGCAAAAATGTCCACGGTCCCACCAGCAGTGAATGGCACATAAAGGGTCGTGCGATTGACTTGGGCGCTGGCCAAAGTGATCAACCCCCAAAACCCCAAGAGCGTCATTACTGAGATGCTAATTTTTTTTAAGTTCATTCGAGTTCTCTCAACAATTGATCGATCCATTTATGCTTTTGCAAGTAACTCTTGCGACAACATGGGCAAAATGCCACCCGCACAAAATGCTGCCAACTCCTCTTGGCGTAAAGCGCTTTTGAGTGGCAACACGAAAATCTCGCCGCTCATTCTCTCAACTCGGGCGTGGATCACCTCGCCCGCCAGGGGAAAGCCTCCCGAGAGGTCAAATGAAAATTTCTCTGACCCAATGAGTGCATAACTCTCTTTGCTCTCACCAGTTAAGAACAGCAAGGGTAAGACCGAAAACGCGGCCAAGTTGGAGCGATGAATGCGCTCAAAACTCTGAGCAATCACGACCTTGACTCCCAGTAGCCGAGTGCTTCTGGCCGCATCGTCCCGAGAAGATCCAATGCCATAATTTTTTCCCCCGATGATCACACTCTCAATGCCATTCGATTGGTAATCCTGCGCTGTCTCAAGCACATGGGCGATGCTTTGACTCATGTGATTGAAGGTATAGCCTCCTCTCTTTCCTGGGGCCAATTCGTTGTGCAAGTTCTGATTGGTGAAAGCGCCTTTGAGCATGGCTTGCCAGTTGCCTCGCCTTGCACCAAAAGTGTGCAGTTGCGCCTCCCCTAGCCCCAAACCTTTCAAATAATTCCCCGCCAAGGTGCCAGGCTGGATGTTACCCGCGGGTGAGATGTCATCAGTCGTCACACCATCACCCAAGAGCAACAAGACGCGAGCGTTTTGAATGAATGTGCTGGGCGTTGCTGAGTGCGCCCCGGGGTAAAAGAAAGGTGGTCTCGCCACAAAGCCATTGGGGTCTGACCAGTTGTAAACTTTGTCGCTTTCTGTAGTCAATTGAGTCCACGCTTTCGAGCCTTGGCCGATTTTCTGCCGGTGAGAGACGTACAACTCAGCTTTGACATAGGTTTGAACTAAGTGCTCAACCTCTTCGTCAGTAGGCCAAAGTTCTTTCAAAAATACGCCTCGTCCTTGCACCTCTGCAATGGGGGCGTGGCTTAAATCAATGTCGATACGTCCTGCGATCGCATAGGCCAACACGAGGGGTGGAGAGGCCAAATAATTCAGACTCAACATTTGCTGTACGCGGCCACTGAAATTGCGGTTACCAGACAGCACCGACACCGCCACCAGTCCTTGTGCTTTAATGGCCGCTTCAACGTCAGGCACCAAACTGCCTGAATTACCAATACAAGCCGTGCAACCAAATCCATCAATATGAAAGCCCAATTGATCCAAATAGGTTTGTAGCCCACTCTGAGTCAAATAATCACTCACGGTGAGACTTCCTGGCGCAAAAAGCGTCTTCACCCAAGGTGGCACCTTTAATCCAAGCGTGCATGCATTCCTGGCCAACAAGGCCGCAGTCATGATCAAATCTGGGTTGGCCGTGTTGGTGCAACTGGTGATGGCAGCCAACGCTATTGCGCCAGTAGGATAGACAGACGAATTGACGGGAGGGCCTACTTTGAGAGCTTCCTCAAATGAAGCCGGCACTTGGGATAAGACTTGGAGTTGGTCGGGACGCTTGGGTCCTGCCATCACCGGCTCAATGCTGCTTAAATCAATTTCAATGCACTCGGAGTATTGAATCGATTGAGTCGATTGAGTCGATTGGCCTGATTCAGTCAAATCGCTCAATTCACCAGTGTCACCAGCCCAAAATCCCGCCAACTGCGCATACCTCTTCAACAGCTCGGCATTCTCACGCCCCGTGGTTTTGAAAAAATCAATGGTTTGATCATCCCAGGGAAAGAAGGCACACGTTGCTCCATATTCGGGCGACAT
>Ga0007809_10000662_pt1 | contig 14471 bp, 13 predicted proteins | sample CryBogCBE02Aug07_FD_60383 | JGI IMG/M metagenome (GOLD analysis project Ga0007809, IMG submission 60383) | Freshwater microbial communities from Crystal Bog, Wisconsin, USA - CBE02Aug07 | ecosystem: Environmental > Aquatic > Freshwater > Lake | place: Crystal Bog, Wisconsin, USA | collected...
CCAGCGATGTTTGCAGTGCTGTAATTAACGTAAGTGACAGTTGCTCCACCAGCCACGTTTGCAGCCACAATGTTTGCTTCAGTGATGGTATTCAATGTCACTGCAATGCTCATGGTGCTTGCTGCTGTTGGTGTGGCTAAATTTACCAGTGTGCAGGTACCAGTGTTTGTTCCGTCAGTGACTCTAAATTTGTGTGCACCCTTCTGTGCCAAAATACTGCCAGTTGTGGCACCGTTGGTTCCAACTTTTACAGTTGGTTGAATTTGTCTTCCGGTTTGACTTGTTAGGCCACCTGTACCACCAACGTATGTACCGTTGATAACTTCAGGTCCAGTATAACGGTCATGTATTTGTCCGCTAGAGTCTGTTTGTGTAATCTTTAAGTTTCTTGCCATTTTATTTTCCTTTATGTTAGCGTTCTAGGCCACCCGAAGCGGCTCTACTCCGAGAAGTTCTTGTGAACATTAGTAACATTATTATTTAGCCACTATACCAATTTTTCTAAGTGGTGCCAGTATGTCTTCTGCAAGTTGATCTGATCGTGCATACTCTTGATTGTATCGTATACCCTCGATGTTTTTAAAATAGATATCTTCAATTTGATCATACCTGCGATTTAACAAATCTATCAATTTATCAATTCGAAAAATATAATCTGACTTTTTAAATTCAGTAAACAGATCATAACCGTGATTGTCAAAGTCTTGATCAAATGTTTCAAATCCCATTTCTCTCAAGATGTCAAGACTGTTGTATCCGTTTACCATCAAAAACAGTTGTCCGGCTGCCAAGGGCTTGAATGTTTTTTCGCTTACAAAACTGAGCGTAGCAGTTGATTCGGTTATGATGTTTAAATAGCAATCTTGAAATGCCGAATTTGTCCAACTGTGGTCTCCCATGGTGCCGGTTGTTTTTGGATTGTCGTTCTCAAAAGCCGATCTAGTCAATTTGATTCCGGCCAGTTCATTTTTGACGGATCTAGGAATTTCTGCATAAATGGGATCATCCAGTGTACGTATACGATGTGTGTAAGGATCAAGCAGTCCGTGGCAACTGAGTAATAAGTCTTTTGAATAGGGTTGTTGTAATAGTTTATAATATAAGTATATGCGATGCGCCAACCCATTTCTATTCAAACAACTTGCACGTCGCGGTCTTTTGCCAATCGGAGTCAACTGTTGATTTTGAAATTGCCGGTTGGATGTGTAAAAGAAATGCGGAAAGAAGATTATGTCGTTACTGTTTGATTCAGCAAAACTACTGGTAAGATAAATTATTCGATTTTGAAATCCCAAATAATCAAATTGTCGTTTGACTGCTTGTACACCAATTCCATCTTGTGATAAATCTAACACTGTTAGTGCGTTCTTTTCAATTTGTTTTATTAGGTTGCTGTTTGCAACATCAGTTAATTCAAAGTGGTTTGGTTTTATGTGTGGTACTAGAAATTTCATACTATTACTTAGCCAACAAAAAACCCACCGAAGTGGGTTTTTTTATTTTGATTCCTTGATCAAGCGTTGCTTGATTATTGGAATGATAGATTTGCTACAGCAATCTCACCAACGTAGTCACCTGCGTTACCTAGAGATGATGCTGTGTTTGTTAACTCAACATATCCGTAACGTGTCATAAAGCTAACTACTGGTTCGAATGTTGTTGGATCTAGAACAACACCAGAACTCATTAATGGGATGTAGGGGCAATAGAACGCAGCTGCATCAGCCTCGCTAGAACCTTTATATCCAACCAATACTGCTTGGCTGTCATTTGCATATCCGTCAACATAAATCTTCATTGCGCCATTCAATGTACCAACAAACTTGGTGTTTGTAGGTGCTTCAAATGTACCTTCTGTTGTTCTTGCGAAAGCAGAAGTTGTTGCAGATTGAAGAACTGTTAAACTTGCTGGTGATACAACTGCCCAGTTACCTGCGCCACGACGTGTACGTTGTGCGATCAAGTTTGCTGTACGGTTGATAAGAACTGCAAGAGCAGCGTGCTCATCACCAACGAATGTTGCTGTACCGCTAACTGCTGACTGGTCAAATGTGTAGTCAGTAGCAGCCAAAGCACGTAGTGAACCAAGAATTTCTTGATCGATCTCAACTGTGATCTCTTGTGCTAGTGCAGCCATAATTTCCGCTTCAACATCCAAACCGTGCATAGATTGTGCATCTTGAGCGGCTTCAAATGTCCAACGTGCTGATAATTTACGTGTCTTCGCTTCAACAACTTGTTTCAAGATTTGAACGTTGATACGGTTACCAGCAATACCCTCAAGTGCCGCTGTTGATGTTGCTTGGCCGGTTGTGTTAGAACCAGAATAAGCAACTGCGATCTTGAATGGGCTTAATGCTTCGTCACCAGCGTTAGCCGATGTTGCATATGGGCTAGAATCAGTTACAGAGTCAGCGTAACGTACACGTAGTGTATGAATCTGAGCAACTGGACCTGTCATAGGTTGTACGCCAACGATTTCGTTAGCGATAACTGTTGGCATCACACGACGAATAACTGGTAGAATAACACGGTTAAGTGTTGCTACGTTACCGGCTTGTGTTGCACCTGCTGTTGCGTTCTCTGCCAAGAATCTTCTAGTATTCTCTAGGATAACGCCCATTGAGGTTCTACGTGAACCTTGTAAGCCTTCTAACAGGGCTTCTTTGGTCTCGCCCCAACGGCTTTCTAATAATGCTTGTGTCATTTTCTCTTTCCTTTTTCCTTTTAGGGTTTATTTAAGCCCTGCTAAACGCTTCATTTCGTATACATTATCAATCGATGATGTATCCTCAACGGTAGCGGCAGTTTTAGCAGATTTATCCCCAGTAACTGCAACGCGACTTTCTGTTAGAACTGCTTGTTTTGCAACAGGCTTTGTTTCAACAGGAGTATTGTTTAACACTGCTGGTAGATACTTTTCATATGCAGACTGAAGACGATCAGTCGACACACTTTCGAGTAAGTCTTGCATGATTGCCGACTTCTCTTTATTCAATGGCTTCAACATTTCTGCAAGTTTTTGCTTGCGTTCTGCTGATTCCTTGATAATACGGATTTCCGTTTCTTTCGATTCAACTAAGGCACTTTTGCTTTCTATCGCGTTTACTGCTTCAGATAGTTTACTTGCTAGAGTTTTCACTGTAGATTGTAATTGACGAATTTGTTTGTTCTCATTTAAATGAGTACCAGCAAACTCGCTAGCAAATGCTTCAAATAGACGTCGGCCAAACATGTTTTCACGTGCCATAGCAACATCTTCTTTTAGTTGAGTCAACTCAGACTCTAACGAACTGGTAATAGCCTCTTTTACTGCAACTGCAGATTGACTAACGAATTGTTTTTGTAGTTCGGCTAACTTAGCCTTACCTTCAGCAACTAGACGAACCTTAGTTTCCACTACGGCTTTCTTGTCCTTTTCAAATTCTTTAATTTCTTCTGCTAGAGCCTTGATTGTAAATGTTTCAAGTTTGCTTACAGCATTCTCGTATTCTTTACGATCTGCACGAAGTTCTTTGATTTCTTCTGATAGTTTTGATACCATGAAATTGTTAAACTTCTTTGCGCTCTCAGACATGTGACGTTTAAAGTTCACACGGTCTTCTGCTAATTGTCTTTTTTCGTCCGCAAACTCAGCAAGTTCAGCGGTGAGAGACTCGGTTACCATTTTGTCAAGAGCTTCAACCATTACTTGTTTGTCATGTGTATAACGTTGTGCGAATTCTTCACGTAGTTCAGCACGAACTTGATCACGGGCTTCAGAAAGACGTGCTTCCCATGCTTCGGCAATCGCGGTACGAGTTGATTCGTTAATAATTCCGTTATCCAACAATGGCTTGATAGCATCTAACATTGGATATTTCTCCTATAATTTTAGTTCTTTGATGAATCCTTTAATGGATTCTTGCAGGTACTTCTGTACTCGTTGATCTTGGCTAGCTTCAGCCGCTAGTCCAAATACTTGTTGCCCACCACGATAATTCATCAGTGATTCGTAAATTACTTTTGGATACGCATGAGGAGCACTAGGTTGCGCCACAATGTCCACAGTAATGATTTCAAAATCACTAACGTGCCCACTGCCTTCGTTAACATTACCAGACCCACGTGAACTCACGCCCAGCTTGACACCCGACGTGATCATGGATTCAACCAGTTTGCCCATTGGAGTTGGTAATATCTTCAATTTGCCTTGTCCCGCATTGCCTTCCATCCACATGTGAGTGATCATATGGCTAACACGGTCTAGGTTAATTTTTAAATCATCGGGATGGTCTACTTCGCCTAGAACCGAGTAGCCGCCTTTGATTTGTTCGTTAATAGAGTTTACAGCTTTTTCTATTTCGTGAACGGGATAAACACGTTGGTTAGCGTTCTTCACGCCTCCCTCGATGAATATCCCTTTCATATAGAGACTCTTGTGACCATTCTCGTCGGCAGACTCAACTACGATGTTTGCCCGATCAAATGTAAGATTCTCTTTTAGGTACAAAGCCATTTTATTGCCCTAATCTATTATTGCTTCTTGCCAGTTGGTGAACTGGCAGAACCTTCAATTGACTTCTTGTTTACAGAAACTGATCCGTCTTTTGCAGAACCCACTTTCTTGCCGGTTTCGCTACCTTGTCCGTCACCGCCATCTTTGTATGCAGGTTCGCTGTGTTTGAAACCGCTCTTGCCTGCGTTTCCGCCTGGTACGTTCTGGAATTTACCTGCGCCGGGCAAGTTGCCTTCGCCTTTGGTATATTCGTTACTGGCTTTTGGTACTGGCTTTCCGTCAGGGTTTTCATTGGTATTACCTTTCTTGGTAATAATGTTTTGACTTGTGCCACCAAAATCTGGACCTTTGTCTAGGCTGGTAGATTTCTTGTTAATGCTGGCCTTGTCTTTAGCACCTGTGTTAGCGCCAACAATGGTTCCCTCTGATTCATCACCGGGTCCACCATAGATTTGACCAATAGTGTCCACGTATTCACGCATGATTTCTGCAGTAGACTTGTTGCTACGGCTTTCCATTTTGCCTGAACCGCTCTTGCCAGATGCGCCCGATTTACCAGATGCGCCCGATTTGCCACTCATGCCAGATCCTGCTTTAGCAGCTTCCATTTTAGCACTTCCGGATTTTCCAGATGCTGCCGAGCCGCTCTTGCCAGATTTAGCACTTCCGGATTTTCCAGATTTAGCTGAACCTTTCTTTAACCACTCGGGTTGCTCGCCTTCCATCATCGATGGCTCTTCTTCGCCACCAAATTCTGCTCCACCTTCGGCGCCATGATCGTCAAAACTTGGCTCTTCGTCGCCCATGCCCATGTCGTCCATGCCTTCTTCGTCGCCGTGGCCTTCAGATCCCATGATCTCGTCAAACTTGCTCAATAGTTCGTCTAGTTTGGCATCAATGTTCATTACTTGGTCTTCAATTTCGTGTTCGGTTTCGTTACCAAACTCTTCTTCGCCGCCCATGTCATGATCTTCGTCGCCAAATTCATCTTCACCGCCAAATTCGTCTTCACCTTCTTCACCGCCCATGTCATGCTCTTCGTCGCCACCGTCCATGTCAAAGTCTTCTTCACCTTCCATGGCTTCTTCATTCTCTAACTCGTCGGTCATGTCATCAACGCCACCACCGTGTACCATTTCGCCCATTTGCTCTTCGTCCATGATAGACTCGTAAATGTCGCGTGATTTTTCTACAACGATGTCGTGAAACAAAGCACGTGCTTTGTCGTCTTCATCATTAATAATGTATTCAATTAGTTTTTCAAACTTGTTCATAAAAAATTCCTTTAATAAATTGGCTTTGTAAAGTTATTTACAAATATGCGTAGATTTCTATGTTAAATGGGGGTTTTTTACAGGATTTTGACAGATAATTATATCAATCCGCCAGCGCCACCTACACCAGCGCCTGCTTCTGGTGGTGGGCTATATTGTTTGGTAATTGATTTTAATTTCTTTTCGTGTTCAAGTTTGCGCACATCGTGGCTTTTTCTTATTTGATTTAGGTGTGCTAGGGTAATACGATTGTTGCGACTTTGATCCATTTTTAACGTGGATTGGTCTTCTTTTTCATCGTAATAGCCTGCAGGGGCTTTGTCAAATAATTCCATTATGTTCATAAAACTATTTACCGTTTTGGGTATTAAAGAGCTGGTGCTGGTGCTGCGCCCGGAGTGCCGCCACCTGGTCCCATTGCAGCTCCGGCCATGTTGGGCCCGGCTTCGGCGCCTTGTGCTCCGGGTTCAGGACCTAGGCCTTCAAGATCGCTCTGTATTCCGCCGGGACTGATCCCGGCACTGCGCATATTGGGGTTATCGACTGGTGCTTCTTCAATATCACCACGTTCTTCAGCCCAGGCTGTTTCGTTTTCACTGATCTCTTGTTCGGTCATGCCCAAGTAGCGTTTCATTAGGAATCGTTTGCTTAGATACGGAATTTGTTCTAGTTGTGTGTAGTTGGTAATACGTGCCGCATCAATATCGGCCTGTCGATATTGTGCAAAGTTTTGTGGCTCGTTAAACACTAGATCAAACAGGCTTCCGTCAATGTTAAAGCCTCTCCAGCGCATAAACAACTTGAACTCTGCGTCCATTTTGTCAGCAATCATTGACTGCAAACGCACACAGTATTGATTGAATCGCCATTCCTGTATAAGAGCAGTACCAACTCTGCCGTCGGTGTAGGCTTGTGACCCGTCCTCGGCTGTGGTAGGGAGATAACTGCTGGGTATGCGTAGACCACGGAACAGCTTGTTAGTAAAGAATCGCAAGTCAGTGATTTCGCCTAAATTTTGACCGCCTTGTAGAACCTCAACACTGCTTCCTCTGCTGTCGGGTCCTACTGGGAAGAAGTAATCTTCGTTTTGACTCAAGGGATTGTATGTGGCATCCATCATGTTCTGTCCGGTGCCAGATCCTGTTTGACTAGGGATTCTACGTTGATGTATTTCGTTTTTGATACGTTCCACAAAGGCCATGGCCATGTGCGAGGGCATGTTGCCCACGTCAATTTTGAATATCCTACGTTCAGGTGCACGTTGCACACGATAGATAATGATTGAGTCTTCTAGCAGTTCTTTCTGTTTGAAAACTTTAAAGATGTTTTCTAACACACTGTTGCCAAACGGCCAATACACATCTAGGCCTTCAGTCAAACTGATGTGCAACACATGCTCGGCGTTGATAACTGCTTCGTTTCTGGCATGACTGAATCGGCTGCCGCCCCCAAACGGTGCTTGTGGTTGTACGTATGCACCTGACGGCCCACCAGTTTGCGGATGGTTAACATAGGTATCAGTGGTGCTGACCGCAGTTGCAGTTAAATTTTGAAAGTTGGGATTTAGATCCTTGATAAAGTACTGCTCGGGTTTTTTGCCTTCGCCTTCGTTCACAATCACCTTAGTGACCTTGCTCATTTCGGTCCACATCAATTTGAAGTTTTCGGGATCGCGCAAAAACACCTGATCTCCGTACTTGAACACATTGCGAACTATTTTAAATATTCTTTTGTTTAATTCATTTAAGGCAACCCATTGTTGCAGTTGTTCTTTGAGAATTTTAACTTCGTTGTCGGTGGGTTGTTCTTTGAATTTGATGGTAAATGCTGTATGGTTTTCCAAGTTCTTCTGTGTGCAAAACTCAGCCAAGATATCTAAAGCTGCATTCACTTCTGAATCCATGTCCATTTGTTCGTATTGATTGTAGCGCTCAACACGATTGGGCTGCCCGGTATAGACTTCGGGCAACTGACTTTGATAATTTTTGTAGCCGGGATCGGCACTACGACCGCCGCCTAACGGACTGATATTACTTGGTAAATTGCTTGTTTTAAAATACTTTTTCCAGCCGGCCATATGATTTTCTCGTTAATGCAGTATTTATGGCAGTGTTTATTGAGTGTGTAGTATTTTTGCAAGATTTGCATTCATGGCTTCTAGTAATCCAGCCAGTCGGTCAGTATCAAGTCTAGCCATTGCAGCATCTTCTTTGCTTAATTCTACATGTATATGATCGCCGGTAGCGCCACCTTCTCCGCCGCGTTCAAATTTTGCAGTACCAGTCAAGCCCTCTTTTTTCATCAATGATTGTATCTGTTCTGATATTAGACGAGCCGACATATCGGTATGTTGCAGGTCGGCTAGGCTAATGTCAGCGGCCCTGCCCTGCACATGCGGATCCATTTGTGGATTGGCTACATTTTTTGGATCATGGTGCCAGAGATCGTTCATGGCCGATACTCGAGCATTTTGCAGAGCCGGTTCGTTCATGATTCCGGCAATGAGGCTGACTAGATTTTCTTTACTGGGACCACCGGCAATGGCTTCGGGCACTACCAATCGACCATTTTGACCCGGTATCTGACTTGCTGGTCCAAGATCGGCACCTTTTATTTTAGCAAATAGCGGGCCCAGGTCCTGTTTGATTTTGTTTAAATCCTGTTGTACCACAGGAGCTGCAGCTTGATTGGGCACTAATAAATTCCCCGATCTATCAGTCCATCTGCGCTCCATGTTCAGGCTTTCTCTAACATCGTCAAAAACATTATAAAATGCTAAACTAATTTTGTCCCACACAAAAGAAAAAACATCTAACATCTTGTCCTTTAGATACGACATCGCTCCTGTTATTCCTTCCACAATGTCTTTTCCAATTTTAGACGGATCGTGTATGTACTCAACCAATTTTTTGATTGCGTCTGTCATTTTTACAGATCCTGTTGTGATCAAGTCTTGTATGCCCGCCATGCCGCCCAGGGCCGACTTGACTGCGTCACTGAATCCCTGTGTGCTTTTGATCAATTCAATCACGGATGCAAAACTACCCATGATTTCTTTGTCGGTGGCAATTTTACTTTGCATGAGGCCCAGTTCCAGTGCCGATAAGTCTTTGCTGGTCTTAGACAACGGTTCTTTTAAATTTCGAATTATGTCATCAAATCCGCCGCCTTCACTCAACTGTTGCAGTCTAGTGATAACATGTGCTATTTCGTTGGGTATCTTGCTTTGGCCCTCAACAATTTCGTTTTGGGTCAAGCCAGCAACTCGATACATATCGATATTTTGATCCATGGCACGTTGTAGATCTGCTGGAATCGCAGCCAAGGACGATTTCATTCTAGCAACAAACTCTTCGGGCTTTTCTTGATCAGGGGTTTCGGTACTCAACTTAACCATGGTCTCGGCATATTTGGCCAACTCAGGATTAAGTGTTCTAAAAATTTGGTTTGATCTACTCAATATTTCGCCATCGCGTGAGAAAAATTCTTGAGCATACTTTCTTGACTCTTCGGGCAACATACTCAAGGCCAAGGTCAAGTGTCTACCGGCCAACACATTCTTGGCTGACAATTCACGCTCTTTGATTAGATACAGTCCGTTGTTTCTGCGTTCTTCTTCTTCTTTTTTGAGTGCGTCAGCAGTTTTGCCAGTTATCTGACTAAATGCCTTCATGCTGGACAAAAACGGCATTGACCCAGTCTGCAACATCTGCATGGTCTTGTCAAAACTCAAGCCCAAGCCAGTGATCATGGGAGCCATTTGTGCAGTGGCGTCCAATAACCCATCTACTCCACCATACAGTCTCAGCAGTTTGCTATCAGCATTGAGTTCACCTTTGGCCAATTTGGCCACAGCCACACTGGCATGATCCAATCCGCCACCAAATTCAAGCAAAGATTCTTTGTTGGTTGTAAAAAATTTACTGTAAGTCTGCACGTCAAGTCCAGCACGGTGTGCGGCTTGACCAAAATTTTCAATGTTGCCGCCAAACATGGCGCCGGCTTTGGCAAGTTCGTTAAATGCAGTAGATACTTTTTCGGCCAACTGTATCTGCATCTTGGCATAGGCCATGGCAATTTCTAGTCCGGCTTCGGCCACTTGCACTGCTATGCCAATCACTTTTCCCAGATACGGTATAGCGTCCGTGATCGAGGTTATCACTCGACTCACATTTATTATGGTATCTTTCAAGAAGTCCAGTGCCGGAATCGCAGCCTGAAACGCATTGGCAGCACTGTATTGTGCCATGACCAAACTGGTGGCCCCGGTGGCAAATCCAGTGACTGCGTTTTTGGTAGCACGTCCAAAATTTTCCAGTGTTTCGCCAACTTTCTGATTGCGTCGTTTGCTCTTGTCAGCAGCTGCTGCTTGATCGGCTGCTTCTTTTTCTTCCTGTTGCAGTTTGTCGGCTTCTTGTTCGGCCAATTGCCGATTGATACCGTACATCTGCTCGAGACTTTTTACCAGTTTTTCTCGAGCCTGCATTTCTTCATATTCGGCTTTTTTTCGACTGGCCTCACCTCGTGCGACTACTTTGTTGCCAGACGAAGTAGCCGCCTCCAGCAACCCGCCAAATTCTTTGAGTTTCTTTTTAAAGTCGTTGATATCGGTATCCATGTTTTAATGTACGCAGTTAATTATCATGATAAGTATTCATATATCAACTATTTATGGAGATAAAAACATGAGTCAACCGTCAATCAATCCCTTGGCCAAACATTTTAGGCAACCAGCACTGTATTTGAAATTGCCCAGCCGGGGCAAATGGTACAGCGACAACAGCATTGATTTAACTGCCACTGGCGAAGTTCCCATTTATCCCATGACTGCCAAAGACGAATTGACCATAAAAACGCCCGATGCCTTGTTAAATGGTGCCAGCACAGTGTCAGTATTGTCCAGTTGTTGTCCGAGTCTGCGTGATCCTTGGCAAGTGCCTATGGTGGACCTAGACCCGTTGTTGATTGCTATACGCATTGCCAGTTACGGTAAAGCCATGGATTTTAAAACTTCGTGCCCGCACTGCAATCATGACCAAGAAATGACTGCAGACTTAAATGCGGTCTTGGATCGAGTCAACATAGGCGATTGGGAAACTCCCATCGAAACCAATGGATTATCAATCACAATCAAACCGCAAACCTACCAAGATTTCAACGAAAACAGTCGCATCAATTTTGATGAGCAACGTATAATGAGCATGCTTGAAGACGAAAACATCAGCGTGGAAGATCGCACTGCTCAATTCAATACCATGTTTCAAAAGTTGCTGGATACCGGAATGCGTCAAATCAGTAAAAGCATTGCTTCAATCACTACCGAAGACGGCACTGTGGTGACCAATCCCGAATTTATTGCCGAATTCTTAAACAACTGCGATCGTGCCATTTGGAACAAGGTCAAGGATCGATTGGACGCCATTCGACGAGAAAGCGAGTATGCCAAAGTCACTGTCACGTGCGAAAACGACGCATGCCAGAAAGAATACGAAAGTCCATTTGTATTTGATCAAGCAAATTTTTTCGTCTAAGGCTTTTGACACTAGATAATCCCGACATTTTAGAACTGCTAGAACGTCTTGATCGAGAGTCAAAAGCCCTTAAAGAAGAACTACTTAATATTTGTTGGTTTATGCGTGGTAGTATCAGTTATGATGAAGCCATGATGCTGTCATCAGATGATCGTGAACTCATAGCAAAGATTATTAAACGCAATATGGAAACAACTAAGGAATCAGGACTTCCCTTCTTTTAAAAGACTTACTACGTAAGTCTGTTGTTTCACCTTCAGTTCACAACACTGTTTCTTTCTAGAATGAACTGAATTCAGTATCATCCAGATTAATCAGTCACTCTTTGCCCAGGGCGGGCAAAAAATTGTGCATCATCCGAGTAGCACAGTCACTGATATTAGAGCATTACAGAGGCGGTTGTCCGGTACCTCGAGCTCCGTCTTTATACAACGGCGGATTATTAAAAGTATATCAGCACGATTAATAACCGTGTACTATCACTAGTACGTCTTTTCAGCCATGAAAAATTTATTCAAACAATCAAACTCAGGCATTTTGAGTCAGCATCCTTGCGGGTAGTGATTGAGTGCTTTGTTTAGCGCAAAGTCTTCCATCCCTGTGATCCGTGATCCAGGTCTAGGGCATCCGAAATTGGCCGATGCTAGCCGTTTACTAATTTATTGTATTGTTGGGACAAAAATTTGCCGTAGGCGATATGAGATAGCGGCCCTGGATGTTTATTATCCTGCCCTAAATCAATTCTCATATCTCGCAAACTGTTATATAAGTTGAGCCATGAAGATTCGTGTATCCCGTTTTCGGTATTGTAATCGCGGTGTATTAATTTATATGTTTCAATTATTTCGGATACAGACTTGTTGTCGATGTCAATCACTTGGTGTGTGTAAGGTGTAAGTCGGTTAAACAGTGTTTTATTTTTTGGTACTTTTGTTTTGTCGGTGATTTTATCTTTTACCAGTGTAAGTATATTTAACAGATAAGTCTTGTCTACAGGATGAAAATACTCGGCATCCCAGGCACATAAACTGTTAATAAAATACACTTTGGATCCCAATAATCTTGCAGTAGATTTCAAAATCGAAATGTATTTTATTAACGATAATATTTCAAAATGATCTTCGTGTGCAAATAAAAATTTGTTTTGTAAATCAGTAGCCCATTTATGAGTAAATCTTGTATTTTTAATATAATTTTGATTTTCGTTTGATGGAGTAAACATTACTCTTTCTTTGTAATTTTTAGAATTTGTACCGATAAAAAAGTTATATCTTGGATAACTGGTCCAACAAACAAACACATAATCATATTTTTCTTTAATCATTTCACTCATGGTATTTAAAAATATGTTTAAATTACTATTTCCTGATAAACTTATATTATTAAGAAAATAATTTTTAAATGTTAAATCGGCAAATACATTTACAAAATTGTTGGGATCCTGATCTTCAAGTGACAGCCCAACGCCACGCGAATACGAACATCCGTTAAACAACACCTTTGTTTGTTTCATATCTTGTTAATAATATGACTTCCGTGCACACGCACAGAAATTTGTCCGTTATAGTAATCTTTACTTTCTAATACACGATGTGTAAACTGTTCTCTTGCTTCTATATAACTACATTCGGCTTTACTTCGGCAATAAAAAAGTATTTCTCTGGTGAAATTTATAGAGCCCAATTGAGTAATATCTGCAGTTAGTTCTGCACTTGAGCCGTAATAATCGCGCCAGTCAGATTCAATTTTGCCCCGAATTTTCTTACGCTTCTTCTTGCCATTTTTGAGTTTTACTATTCGATATGTTGTTTTTGCAAATTTTGCCAATTTCTTACCTATGTATTTGCGCCCCGTTAGGGTGTTTGTAATGAGGTAAACAAACCCTACGCAGTCTTCGGGTAATTCCTCAACGGGGTTGCCTTGATAAGTCCATGTCATATAACATAATTATGTCAGTTACCATGATGTAGCATATTCTTGATTTACTAGATTTTTATTGCATTTTTGTGTACATTCTTGCCATTTGAATGCCTTAAATTCACCTTCCCAAAAAGGGTCGGTAATTACATCTGTTAAGGTCCTGTGATGTAAATTAAATTGTTCTGCTAGAGTTTGCCATTCACTATTGTGTGTGTATCGATTTGCTACCCAGCAACAGGGAAACAATCGGCCTCTAGCGTCTATATATAAACCTTTGTTGCCTATTTCACATAGGGGTTTTGTGTTGTTTTGTATTGTAACATCGTTGTATAGTTTAATGTTAATATCGGGTATTTTGTTTGTTTTCTTACTAAAGTCCGCTACTGTGCGCTCAAATCTATGACTAGCGCTCATAAACTTTACTGTGGGTTCTAGAGGATCATTCTCTCCGTAACTGGGATAGATGCTACCAAACTTTGTGCTTCGAGTCAATTGAAATCTATCTACACCTATCTGTTTTGCAAACTGCGCTATATAGGCTAACTGGTGTTGGTTAAATTTAAAAGCAATTGCGGCCCAGACTATTTGGCAGTCACTTGCAATTCTAAGAGTCTGTATGCCTTCGATAATGTTGTCCCAGTCACTGTTAACACGATATAGATTATTTGATTCATTGTCGTATCCATCTATACTAAAATGAACACTATCATACTGATCCAACACTTGACCCAATCGTTGCCACCACTCGGCCTTTTTATGACTGCCGTTTGTGACAATAACGATCTCAACGGGTTTTACACTTTTGATATATTCAATTACGGGAATTAAATCGTGGGCATAAACAGGATCTCCGTCATCGCCACAAAATGTAATCTTTTCTACGTTGGTAGTAATAAACTCGGGAACGAAGTTTTTTTGAAAAAATGCTAGATCTAATTCGGTGTTGATCAAACTGTCTGGTACTTCTTGTCTAGCACATCGCGGACACTTTAAAGTACACTTGCTACTGATCTCAATATGAAAATGCCACGTTGCCAAAGTCATTTGATATCCACATCGGTGTTGTAACTGGTGTAACCGTTTTCTTTAACCACCCGCAGAGTATTGTTCACACGCCCAGCCAGTTCATCTTTGTGGCTCACCAGCCAAATTGATTTGTTGCTGTCTCTACTCATCTTCTTTAGTATGCTTAAACTGTTTTCGACTCCGCTCGAGTCCATGCCTGAATCTACCAATTCATCAATAAAC
>Ga0007809_10000670_pt1 | contig 14312 bp, 13 predicted proteins | sample CryBogCBE02Aug07_FD_60383 | JGI IMG/M metagenome (GOLD analysis project Ga0007809, IMG submission 60383) | Freshwater microbial communities from Crystal Bog, Wisconsin, USA - CBE02Aug07 | ecosystem: Environmental > Aquatic > Freshwater > Lake | place: Crystal Bog, Wisconsin, USA | collected...
GTCTCGTCTTTTCAAGGCGGTGCATTTGAGTATTTACCCAAGCCCTTTGATGTGCCCAAGGCTGTGGAGCTCATTCGGCGTGCCTTGCAAGAAAGTCAACGTGAAGTTGTGGGGAGCTATGTGTCTGAGGCAGCTCCTGAAATGCTGGGTCAAGCCCCTGCCATGCAAGATGTATTTCGTGCTATAGGGCGTTTGTCACAAAGTAATGTCACCGTGATGATTACAGGCGAATCTGGTTCTGGTAAAGAGTTGGTGGCGCGAGCATTGCACAAACACTCTTTGCGGCATCAAGGCACTTTTGTGGCGATCAATACGGCTGCCATTCCAAAAGATTTGCTCGAGAGCGAATTGTTTGGCCATGAAAGGGGCGCCTTCACAGGAGCTCAAACCATGCGTCGCGGAAGATTTGAGCAAGCGGAAGGTGGTACCCTTTTCCTCGATGAAATCGGTGATATGCCATTTGATTTGCAGACTCGTTTGTTGCGTATTTTGAGTGACGGTAATTTCTACCGTGTGGGTGGTCACACTAGTATCAAAGCTAATGTTCGTGTGATTGCCGCTACCCACCAAGATTTGGAGCAACGCGTTAAAGCTGGCGTATTTCGAGAAGATTTGTTTCATCGATTGAATGTCATCCGACTGCGCTTACCCGCTCTGCGTGAAAGAAGTGAGGATGTGCCCGTTCTTACCCGACACTTCTTGCAGCAAAGTGCGTTGCAACTCGGAGTTGAGCCAAAACGAATCACAGACTCTGCGGTCAATATATTGACTCAATTTAATTTTCCTGGAAACGTCCGTCAGCTCGAGAATATCTGTCACTGGCTCAGTGTCATGGCGCCGGCTCAATTGATTGAGCCCAAAGACTTACCCCCTGAGGTGTTGACCTATTTCGCATCGCTGAAAGGCACAAACTCGACGCTAGTTCCTTCGTCCAATCTTGTTACTGATGCTACAAGTTTGAGTTCATCCGTTTCTCAAGATTCCGTCTCAGATCAAGTGCATGATGCAATCTCTGTGGGGAAAGAGTTTCAGCGCCATGGTTTGGACAATGTGTTTGGAGAGGTGGCCTTGTCTGCAGAGGCTTTGAACCCGTCTTTGGACCATTCCTTTGGAGGATACGGACAAGAGGCTAGTAAACTGGTCAGCGCTAGCCCTATAGGCTCTTCTTTAACGGGTCATGCCGTCAGTCAGGACGCTACGCATTCATCGGGTGCAGTGACACATGCTGCTGACTCTCAAGCTTGGGAGCGACTCTTGGAGCAAGAAGCAAATGCTTTGCTTGCGCTCGGTTTGGGGGATGTTTGGGACGTTTTAAGTAAACGCTTCGAGGCCAAGCTTATTCAAACCGCCCTCAACACCACGAGAGGCCGGCGCATTGAGGCGGCCCAAAAACTGGGCATTGGTCGAAACACCATCACTCGAAAAATTCAAGAACTTGGTCTTGAGGAATGAGTCTCGTTTCGCCAAGAGTCAACCCAGACAACCCGCGGATTTAGCGAATGATTGACATAGAACAAATTGATCATATCGGAATTCGAGTGACCGACAAAGAGCGTGCTTTGTCGTTTTATAAAGTCTTGGGTTTTGAGCTCTTGTACGAGCCTGATTTTGATGCGGTGGCCATCATTAAAAATCGATCGGGCGTGGAGCTTAATTTGATCCTTAATGGGCAAGACACATTGGGGGGGAAAAATATTTTGATGGATGTGCCCGTGAAGCACACAGGCATCACACATGTGGCGCTCAGAGTTAAAGATATTGTGCTCTCTATGAAAACACTAAAAGAGCATGGCATTCCCATTTCCCAAGGTCCAGTCACGTTTGGGGATGGCCAGGTGTCGGTTTTTTTTCGCGATCCAGATCGCAACACCATCGAGCTTCGGGCAGACATGAGTGAGGAATCAGCCCAAACCATTCCTGGCTTGGTTTTTTATGATCCCAGTGCTTAAAGCTGAGAGATCAAGTTAGCATCATTAACTTGATCTTTCGGTTGAGCTATGACGATTTTTTTATAAAAATCAGTCTTTCAAATCCACCCAAACAGGGGCATGGTCACTTGGGCGTTCATGTCCACGAGGCACGGTATCAATCTCACACCCCGTGAGCCGATCTTTGAGACTGGTGCTGAGTAATATGTGGTCTATTCTCAAGCCCTTGTTGCGCGGCCATCCACCTTCGCGGTAGTCCCACCAAGAAAAAAGTTTTCCCTCTGGATGCAGGCTTCGGTGGGCATCAAAGAGGCCCAATTCAATGAGACCTTGGAAGTGATCACGTTCTTGGTCTGTGCAATGGATCGTGCCCTTTAGACCCACGGGATCCCACACATCAGCATCGTCCCAAGTGATGTTGAAGTCCCCCATCAAGACAATAGGGGTTGGCTGAGTGCTGAGTGTGATCAGCCATTCGCGAAGGGCATCGAGCCATTTCATTTTGTAAACAAATTTATCGCTCAAAGGATCTTGGCCGTTCGGAAAATAGGCGCCAATGACTCGCAGACCTAAAACCTCAGCACTGATCACTCGGGCCATCGGATCCTCAAAAGTTGGCATGTTCTTGATCACACTAGAGATCGGGTGTCGAGAGATGAGTGCGACTCCGTTGTAGGTTTTTTGCCCAAAAAATGACAACTCAAACCCCGCTTTGGTGAAAGCTTGGAATGGGAACATGTCATCACTCATCTTGGTCTCTTGCAGCACTAAGACGTCCACGCTTTGGCCCACCTCTGAGTTATTGAGCCAGGCCAGCACTTGCTCTAAACGAACATTGAGCGAATTGACATTCCAAGTGGCCAGTCTCATGATCAGTTATCGTGCTTTAAAGTGGAGTAACAATGGCCGGTAGGAGTTTAGATATGCAAGGCTGCAGCGGCACCTAAGATCAAACCCAGAGCCCCCATACCCATCATGCCCTTTTGAAGCCATTTTTTTCGGGTCAGTAAAGCAATGGCTGCCAAAGCGATAGAGATTTGCAAAGCTGTGGTGGCCTGGGCCCAACGGTGATGCTCGTGCATCTCTTCATCAGACTTTTCATCCCACTCCTTACTTTTGGCCTCAAGCGCTTCAGCATTCTTTTTGATATCAGCTTTTTCTGACTTGTAGCGTTTGATTTCTTCGTCGTAATAGTCTTTTTTGGTTGGTGGTGCGATGTCCTTGGCCAATTCGCTCAAATTTTGTTTGGAACTCTTGGCTTGGTAGTAGTTCCATTGATTGGAGGCTTCGGTTTTCAAGATGGCCGCATTGTTTTTATAAAGCCCTGCATTGGCCTGGGTTGCTCCACCCATGTAGCCAAAAATCGCCCCCACGGTTGCAATGATCGCTGTGAACATTGCGATTTGGTTGGTCATCTTGTGTGAATCATGGCCATCGCCGTGGCCGGCGTGCTCGAGTTCGTGGTCATGGGGGCCGTGAACGTGGAATTCATCATCAGACATGGTCACTCCTTAGGGTGTCGTTGGTAGGAAATAAAGTGGTAAACCAAGCCATTCTTGGCGGTATGGGTCTCTTTGGACATTGTCACCCAATTTGAGTCGATCTTGGGTGCTAAAGCCTCTCCCGTACAAGTTTTTTCAACCAAAGTGAGCTCGATGCGGCTAGCATGGTCTATGGCTTGATTGTAAATTTCTGCGCCCCCAATGACCCACAATTGACCTTGCGGGTACTCCAACTCAAACGTTTGTTGTGCCTCTTGAAGACTCGTGAAACTGCGAGCGCCTGAGTCTGTCCAATCGACTTGACGACTCAAAACCCAATTGGTTCGACCCGGTAGGGGCCTGAACTGCTGAGGAATGGACTCCCAAGTTTTACGGCCCATCAGAACCACATGACCCAAAGTGAGCGCTTTAAAGTGCGCCAAGTCCTCGGGCAAATGCCAGGGTAGTTGATTATTTTGTCCAATCACACCGTTGATGGACGAGGCAAAGATCAAATTCAAAGACATGTGAGCCTCAACGCTTGGAAGTAGTGCCGCTTCATGGGTAGAGTCAATCGCTAGACTGCTACGGGAGCCTTGATGGCATCGTGACACTGGTAATTGATAACTTCAAAGTCTTCATACTGATAATCAAAAATGCTCTCAGGCCTGCGTTTGATATTGAGCATTGGATAAGGGTATGGGGTTCTTGAGAGTTGCAATTGAACTTGATCAAAATGATTTGTGTAAATGTGACAGTCACCACCGGTCCAGATGAACTCACCCACCTCCAAGTCACTTTGCTGAGCAATCATATGGGTGAGCAATGCATAGCTGGCAATGTTGAACGGCACGCCCAAGAAAATATCGGCGCTTCGCTGGTAGAGCTGACAACTTAACTTACCCTTGCCCCCAGCTTGAATGCTTGGGGCTACATAAAACTGAAAAAATGCATGACACGGCATGAGTGCCATTTTTGACAAGTCAGCCACGTTCCATGCGCTCACAATCATTCGCCTGGAATCAGGATTACTCTTAAGGGTCTTCATAAGGTCGGCAATTTGGTCAATGTGTTGACCCTCAGGAGTGGGCCAACTGCGCCACTGAACCCCGTAAACCGGTCCCAAATCCCCATCCTCCTTGGCCCATTCATCCCAGATGGTGACGCCACGTTCTTTGAGCCAAAGATTACTTGAAGACCCAGTTAAAAACCACAACAACTCTTGAATAATAGACCTCAAGTGCACTTTTTTTGTCGTGACAAGCGGGAATCCCTGATTCAAATCGAAGCGCATTTGGTAACCAAACACACTGCGAGTCCCTGTGCCCGTGCGATCGTCTTTGTGAACGCCTTGGGTGAAGACATGGCGCATGAAGTCTTCGTATTGCGAAGAATTGTGAGAGCTAGGATTCATGTGAAAAGGTATCCGAGATTGGGGGATTCAAATTTGGAGGTATTTTAAGGGCTCTCAAACGGTCAGTCTCTAGAGCTCATGGCCTGTCTAGAGAAGGGTCTGACATACGGATGACGCGACCAGGATTCAATGTGAGTTGGGGGTCAAGGCTCTCTTTGATGCGCCGCATGAGGCTTAAAGCTTGAGGATCTTTGTAGAAAGGGAGCGTATCTACTTTTAATGATCCTATACCGTGTTCCGCAGAGATCGATCCTCCCAGGGCAAATACATTTCGGTGGACAACGTCGTTGACCTTTTGTTCAAAGTCTCTTAAAAACTGGGCGCTGTCCATTTGCATTGGAGACTGCACGTTGTAATGTAGGTTCCCGTCTCCCAAATGTCCAAAGTTGACCAAGCGAACTCCGGGGATCAAATCACACAGTTCGCGCTCGGTTTGAGCGACAAAAGCAGGAATGCTGGATGCTGACAAGGAGATGTCGTGTTTGATATTAAGTCCCTCTTGAGCTTGTGCCAAGGTGATGCTCTCCCTGATGTGCCACAGTTGGGCTGCCTTGGTTAAGTTTTCAGCGACGGTGGCATTTTTTACGATCCCTTGTTCCATCGCCAACTCCAAGAGTTCGATGAGCTGTGTTTGTGCGTGCTCAGTAGACTCGTTGTCTGAGAGTTCTAATAGAGCGCACCAGGGGAATTCTTGAAAGGGAGCTTGAAGGGCTGGAAAATGCTTTTGTACCAGTCCCAGTGAATATTGGTTCATCACTTCAAAGCCCGACAAACCCGCGCCCAATTTTTCATGTGCCAACCCCAATAGTTTCACGCAACCCTGCAAATCCTCCAGAGCTGCCCAAGCGGTGAGGGTCGACTTTGGCTTTGGAAATAGTTTTAGGCTCGCTGCGGTGATGATCCCCAGAGTTCCCTCGCTCCCAATGAAGAGATTTTTTAAGTCGTATCCGGTGTTGTCCTTTCGAAGACCGGACAGACCGTTCCAGACCTCTCCATTGGCCAATACCACCTCAAGGCCCAGGCACAGATCTCGGGCATTGCCATAGCGCAATACTTGTGTGCCCCCAGCATTGGTTGAGAGGTTGCCGCCAATCGTGCAACTACCCTCTGATCCCAAGCTCAGAGGGAAAAATAAGCCAGCCTGCAGGGCGGCTTCTTGAAGTTGGGCTAGCACACAGCCGGCCTCAACTTCAATGCTCAAATTGTCAGTGTGCACTGCTCGGATGGCTTTCATGCGCTGCATGGAGAGCAGTACTTGCTCACCGCTTTCATCCGGGATGGAGCCTACGACCAAGCCCGTGTTGCCGCCTTGGGGAACAATACTCACGCCAAAGCTGGCGCAGGCTCTGACAACCTGGGAGACTTCAGCCGTGAGGGCAGGGCGAACCACACAAAGGGCACGACCTTGGGCGCGCTTGCGCCAATCTTGTTCATAGGCGCTCAGGTCCAGTGGGGCCATAAGGACGTGCTCTTGTCCAACGATTGACTTTAATTGATCAATGAGTTGTTGCGCTTGAGGGCGGGTGAGCTGAGCTTGCGAAGAGGTGGAGGTGTTGGGAGTATTCGGAGTATCGGGACTTGGGGACGTTTCGGTGGCCAAAAGCGACGCCTTAAACCGAGCTCGAACGTGTCCTGCGCAGGCCATGAAGAGCAACACACTGAGAGTCGTCTCTAGAGTCGCCAAGCGAGCTTGGTCACCTGTATCGCTGTAGGCTCGAACAACACCTTCAATAAAGTAAAGCCACACCACCAGGCTCAACCAGCGATAAGTGTAGAGTCGACGCCTCAGTAGCCCAGGGACCGCAAAGACCAATGGCAGGGCTTTGAGGGCTAGCCAACTGCCACCAGGCTTGAGGGGAGCCCAAGACCACTCCCAAGCCAAGCACAAGACAATGAGGAGGACCAAGCTGGTGAGGGCGGCGTTTTGAGTGAGTCTCACCTCCTTAGAGGGACTAGCGATAGAGGTATTGTGGTTCATCGTGAGATTATCCAAGGTTTTTTCTCGTACGTCAGACAAGTTGATTTGAGCCATTGGAGGGAAGTGTGGGCCCATTGAGGCCCGCTTGCTCGATTTAAAAGTCTGATTTCAAGGACTTTTGTATGCATTTGACATGTTTTTTTGTTTGATCAGATGATCTGTACATCGCCTGGCTAAAAGATGCGCCCAAAGAGTGGCATCATAGCGACCATGATTTTTGATACCCCCTCGCGTCACTCATCCCTTCAAAGCTACCTGCGGATTTGGCAAGCCGTGGACTGGAGCCGGTTATTCCACGTTTTATTCGTTCGTTTGCGCCAAGAGCGTTTGGGACAAACCGCAGGCAGTCTCACCTTCACCTCAACCATGGCTTTGGTCCCAATTTTGACGGTGATTTTGGCGGTTTTTACAGCCTTTCCTGTTTTTAACCAATTTCAACAAGTTCTGCAGCATTGGTTAATCCAGAGTTTGATTCCTGAGAGTATTTCCAAGCAAGTATTGGGCTATTTGAGTCAATTTTCCAATAAAGCTTCACGACTGGGTACGGCCGGTTTTATCGTCTTGGTGGTGTCGGCTTTGAGTTTGGTCTACACCATTGATAAAAGCTTGAATGCGATATGGCATAACCACCAAAAAAGAGCACTCACACAAAGAATTTTGTTGTATTGGTCGGTCATGACTTTAGGGCCATTGGTGCTTGGTTTGGGGGTGGTTTCATTGTTTTATGTGAGCACGTTGTCACGCACATGGATGGGAGATGGTTTTGGATTGCTCGAGCTCTTGATCAACGCACTGGAGTTTTGTATGTGGGTCCTTGGGATGAGTGCTCTGTACCGCTACATTCCCAATACGCAGGTGAAATATGCCCATGCATTGCTGGGCGGTTTGTGGGTCACCACCGCCATTGAAGTGGCCAGACATGCCTTGACTTGGTATTTGAAGAGTATTCCGGCTGTTTCCATGATTTATGGGGCATTTGCAACATTACCCATTTTTTTGCTATGGATGTACCTGACTTGGCTCATTATCTTGGCCGGTGCGGTGTTTGTTGCGGCATTGCCAAGTTTGAGTGTTCCGATGGTGCGAGAGAGTGATGCACCGGGATTTGGTTTTCAGCTCACGTTGGAGTGCCTCGCCGTGCTCGAGAAACTGCGTAGTCAACCTGAGAAAGGGCTCGATGCCTTAAGTTTGGCACAAGCTTTGAGAGTGGACCCTTTGCTGCTGAAAGAAATACTGGAGCATCTGAGCGAGCTCGATTGGGTCGCAACTCTCAATGAAGAGGCCGTGAGATCTCCAAGGTGGGTGATTCTGATCTCTCCCAAGGAAACCTCTATCTCTGCGCTTTTGTCGCGTTGGCTTTTGCCGCAAGACGTCACGACACTGTCGGTTTATGAGCACTTGAGTCAAATGACCCTGCAAGAAGCCTTTGAGAGCTTCCCCCAAAGTTCTTGAATTTTAGGTGTACGCCCAAGTCTAGGTGAATACGCTTGTTTGCAAAGTCTATGAGCTTCTATAGACTGAAAAGTGTAGACAAGGATCAAACTGCGCCTGTGCGGCGATGAAGAGGACTGAGTTGACCAATCACATCTTGCTTGGTCATTGAATTCTCAGTTCAATCCTTGTTAGAGGGTAAATGTTCAAGTGCCTTAGAGCACCGTGAGGCTTATGCCTGAGGATTGAACACATTGATCAAAGGAGTGGGAAATGAAAGTCAGTGATATTTTAAAAATAAAGGGCAACGTCATCTATTCAGTGGATGTGCAAGACGAGTTGTCCAAAGCACTTACCCTCATGGCCCAAAAGGACATCGGTTCTGTTGTGGTTTTGGAGTTCGATGAATTGGTGGGTATGCTCACTTTTCGAGAGGTGATTGAGTGCGTGGTAAAGCATCCCCAAAACTTTGCCAGCATGCATGTGAGAACCGTGATGGATGACTCCCCCCTCTCGTGCACACCAGAGACGGCCTTGGACGAGGTGCGCCGTATGATGCTTGAGCACCATGCCCGCTACATGCCCGTGGTGAGCGAGCGAGAGTTGTTGGGTTTGATTAGTTTTTACGATGTTGCCAAAACTGTTGTGGATAGCCAAAACTTTGAAAACACCTTACTCAAGGCCTATATCCGAGACTGGCCAGAGGAGAACGGCGTCAAAGGCATTGGTCGCAAAGAATAGTCCTCAGTTATAAGAAATAGCCCTGAGCGGGTGTTGGCGAGCCTCGGTCTCATAGGATAATAGAGGCTATGAGCGCAAATACTTTTGGACAACTCTTTGCCGTGACCAATTTTGGTGAGTCCCACGGCGTGGCCATAGGCTGTGTTATTGATGGCTGCCCACCAGGGCTGGCCTTGAGTGAGGCCGATATTCAGCCCGATTTGGACCGCCGTCGTCCTGGGACCAGTCGGTTCGTGACCCAGCGACAAGAAACCGACCAGGTTCAAATTTTGTCGGGAATTTTTGAGGGTAAGACCACGGGAACGCCCATCGCTCTTTTGATCCCCAATACCGATCAACGCAGCAAGGACTACAGTGGGATCACCCAGACCTTCAGGCCAGGTCATGCCGACTACACCTACACACAAAAATACGGTTTTCGTGATCCACGCGGAGGAGGTCGATCCTCTGCCAGGCTTACTGCACCCATGGTTGCCGCTGGTGCTGTGGCTAAAAAATGGCTACAAGCCCAACACGGTATCGTCTTCAAAGCCTGCATGACCCAATTGGGTCCTCACCCCATTGAATTTCAGGATTGGAGCCATGTTGCCCATAATCCATTTTTTGCTCCTTGTGCCGATGTCTCGGCCTTAGAGACTTACATGGATCAGTTGCGCAAGTCGGGTGACTCGTGTGGCGCCAAAATTCGGGTCTGCGCTCAAAATATGCCAGTAGGACTGGGCGCGCCACTCTTTGACAAACTCGATGCAGATATTGCTTGGGCGATGATGGGGCTCAATGCCGTGAAGGGTGTCGAGATTGGATCAGGTTTCGAGAGCGTCTCTCAGTTGGGGTCTCTTCATGGAGACGCCATGACGCCAGCGGGGTTTTTGAGTAACCACGCAGGCGGCGTCTTGGGGGGTATCAGCACTGGGCAAGACTTGGAGGTTCAATTGGCCATCAAACCCACCAGTTCGATATTGATTCCCAAGCCCTCAATTGACCAAAATCTGCAGCCCACTGAAGTGATCACCAAAGGTCGTCACGATCCTTGTGTTGGGATTCGTGCTGCACCTATTGCAGAGGCTTTGTTGGCCCTGGTTGTCATGGAACACGCGTTAAGGCACCGCGCTCAGTGTGCGGATGTCACCCAGCCTTTCTCGCCCATTGCCGCTCAGGCTTGAGTTGGGTAGCTTTAATCCAGTGCTTGGCTGGGTTTGACGCTTAAGGCACACCGTGTATAACAAGTTGCGTTTGAAATTCTCGCTTGGCATCTCGCCCTTGATTGCCTTTGCCTGTTTGTCCGCGAGTTATTTTGCGCACATTGGGTTTTTCAATCCCTATTTATCGTTATGGCTTAAAGACCAAGGTGCCAGCCTTTACGTCATTGGTTTGATGGCCTCCATGCAGTCGTTTACCCGAATTTTTGCGCCCTATGGTTGGGGGTGGCTGAGTGATCACACGGGGGAGCGGGTGTGGTTATTGAGATTTTGTGCTGGGGTTGCATGGGTCTGTAGCCTCTTCATGAAGGGCTCAGGTATGACATTATTGGCTGTGCTATTGCTAGTGATGTTCATCCACACCAGTGCCATGATGCCCATGACCGAGGCGGCGCTCTCGCATTGGGTGAGCCATGAGGGGCGCTTTGACGCTAAACGCTACGGCCGGGTGCGTTTGTGTGGCTCATTTGGTTTTTTACTCACGGTGTGCTTGGCTGGTTTTTGGTTCGAACACTATGGGTTAGAGGACTTTGTGGGTTGGACCTCGCTTACTTTGCTTTTGGTTAATTGCGGTGCGTGGTTGATTCCAAATACAAAGGAGAGTGTGCACTTACATACTCATCAAGATTCAATATTGGCAATTCTGTGGAAACCACACAACCGTTGGTTTTTCTTGACCATGTTTTTTCACGTGTTGTCTCACATGTGCATCTACTTTTATTTGTCCCTTTATTTGGATCAGTTGGCCTACAGCAAAACCTTCATTGGACTTTTTTGGGGGCTGGGGGTGGTGGTAGAGATGGTGGCGTTTTACACACAAAGCTCTTGGATTCACCGATTCTCACCCATGGGCTGGCTCAAGTGGTGTACTTTAGGAATGGCGCTCAGAATGGGCTTGACCGCTTGGGGGGCAGGGATTTGGCCACTCTTGGTACTGGCGCAAATGATGCATGGCTTGACCTTTGCGGTGCACCACACGGTTTGCATGACTTGGCTTAATGAGCATTTTTCATCCCAATTAAGGGCTAGAGGGCAAGCTCTGTACTCCATTGTGGGGTATGGCTTGACAGGTGTTTTGGGGGGCTTGGGGGGTGCTGTTTTGAGTCAACATTTTGGACTTCAAAGCACATTCATGGCCAGTGTAGGTTTGGCTTTGATAGCCTTTGTTTGTGCAAATCAACTCAAAGATGTTGAAACTCTAAAGCCTTAAGAAAATCACTGCTTTCACTAACCCGCACTTCGTGAATAAACAAGATGAGTGCGCTCAAGGGTGTTTGCTTTTGAGGCGAATTATGACCGCATTGGCCGGATATCAAAGGTTTGAATTAGACCTTGTTTCCAGATCACACCCGTGCTTTCTGGGACTGCGCACCAGTGCGAGGCCTCATTGTCAATGGGTTCAGAGGCGATCGTGTTGATTTGACCCGGAAAATGGACCTTAGAGTGGGTGGTGGGTGTGCCGTAATAAAGACTGGGTGAGCGGTTGTCACTTGAATATCGAAATCCCCAAATGTGATGTCCATCAGAGCAAGCGGCAGAGACTCTCAAGGGTTCGTGGACATCATGATTGAGCATGAGCTCATTAATTTTCCCCAAAGCTAGGTTCATGGCCTTTATAGGGTCATGGTTCAAGCCCAAGGTGAGAGCCAATAAAAACAAGGCCTCACTGTCAGTTGTGCCTTGGCGGTGTTGGTACAACTGAGGGTTGATGAGTGACTCAACTGCTTGTCTCAACTTTGCCCATCCTCCAATTTGGCCATTGTGCATGAAGCTCCACTCGTTCACACTAAAAGGATGACAGTTGTTGCGTGCGACACTGGTGCCACTGGAGGCTCGGACGTGCGCAAAGAAAAGTTTAGACTCGATTTGGTGGGACAAGGACAGTAAATTACTGTCATTCCAAGCGGGCAAAATATCTTTGAATACTCCTGGAGTGTTCTTGTGACCATACCAGGCTACGCCAAAGCCGTCACCGTTGGTGCTCCATTGAGATTCCCGTGCTGAGAGGCTTTGTTTGATCAAAGAATTTTCTTGCTCAAATAAAACATCTTTCAAGAAAATCTCTGGTCCTCCATAGGCCATCCATCTGCACATTGTGTTTGCCTCTTAACATGGGTCTGAACTTGCACCTGAGTATAGGCTAACGCCTAACTAAACCCAAACTTAAATCCAAACTTAATATTACCTTCAGCCCTCATCTATCCCAAAAAGTAGAGCCATGCAGTAGTTAGGGCTGCGTTGCGAAAGTTCGCACTTGGACTTGGTTAATAGGCTTGAGCGTCATGCCCTTGATCGTTGGGCAGAGATTGAGTTTTTTCCGATGAATTTGCGCAGACTTTTAGCCTTAAGGGCATTGGCTTTGAACTCTTGGGCTGATGTATCCAATGCTATAGCTTGAAGCCTCAGTGCCTTACTTAATTCAAACCCCAAGCTGAGGTTGGTGCTCTGAAGCGCAGCGCCAATTTGACTGAGAATTGGGTGGGTGCTTAAGTTGGGGTCGAGTTCGATCAATGCCGTGAACGCAAGGCGAGAAGCATCAATGTGTCGGGCCTTTAGGCAGGCCAAGAGAGAGCGTAATTTATCTTCTCGGCTTCGCTGCCATTCGCCACGGGTGCTTGTAAGTGTCCAATGCTCCTGACCCCAAGTTGAGGTGTTATAGCCGTGTCCCTGCCCCATGTCATGCCCCAAAGATATAAATAGATTATTTCATTCGCAAACATGGAGATCATTCATCCATCGATTTGAAACAACCAGGTTGATTACAAAAGTATGTATCGTCAAGGGGCGGATAAACTTGACGTTCTTGCCTCTAATGGGTACTGGTTTTTCCTTGAGATCAAGGGTATCGTTGCGTAACAATGATCATTAACATGAGGCTTGAAGACTGTCTTAAAACAAGTAAGCCCATTTTTACTCAGAAAGGGCGATGGATCTCAAGCCCGATTTTTTCTTCGCCCTTAAGGTTGGGCAAAAAAGCAGGAGTGAAGGTGAGGTCGCTATCAGTGTCACTTGAATCAAGTCATTGAACTCTGGGGTTCAATTACCTGAAGACTGACTTCGTCTGATCGATGGGCTTGAAGCCGAAGTTAATGATTCTTTGGCGAGTTCTTACGGCCAAGACACATTCGCTCCTCAACCCAAAGGTGGTGATCTTGTCGCAATAAAAAGCACTGGCATGACTTTGAGCCTGGCACAGTAGCCTTAGATTGGGGTTGGACTCGAGTACGCACTCGTCTCCCACAGCCCAAGACAACATGGGCATCATAGAGAGTAAAAATAAACAGAGTGCGCTTTTCATGGGTTTGATCATAGAGATCGCGGCGCAATACTGAATGACACTATTGATAGACTCATCAGGAAAAAGCCGGTATTGCATGACAATTTCCTCATCAAGAGAAGTATTTCAAAATATGGCGGTTGTGTTCAATGAATCACAGGCGTGAATCACCTGATTGAAATACCAGTAAAGACTCCTGTGACTAACTTTTGATCAGCTGGGCATGCATTGCCCAATCATTGCCCAATAATTGCCCAATCATAGAGCGCTCATTGACCGTTCATTGACCGATCCTCGGCCTAGACCCCAGAGTTGAAAATACTGACAAAGCTTGAGCATAAAATCTAAAAGTCCCCAAGCGTGTTATTTTCAAGACTATCTTGAAGCGACATCGCCAGGAAGGGCCCCTTTTTAGCCCAACTTGGGACCCTCTGGAGTCCACTTTAATCAACCTCAGCCCCTATAGGAGTCTTTCATGACTGAACTTACTCTCAGCGTTGCACAGCACATCATTCAAGAAGCCCTCTCCAATGCCCGAACTCACCAGTACAAGCCCATGGGAGTGGTCGTCCTCGACGCCTCGGGTCACTTGGTGGCCTTTGCAAGAGAAGACGGTGCGAGCATGTTTCGATTTGATGTGGCCATGGGTAAGGCCTGGGGTGCAGTGGGCATGGGAAGCTCGAGTCGAGTATTAGCTCAACGCGCCAAAGACAATCCCAATTTCTTCTTGTCCCTTGCCTCCACGGCAGCAGGTAAATTTCTACCCCAAACGGGCGCTGTGCTCATTAAGAACGCAGCGGGTGAGATTTTGGGCGCAGCGGGTGCCAGCGGTGGCACGGGAGACGAGGACGAGGCCATTTGCA
>Ga0007809_10000674_pt1 | contig 14295 bp, 23 predicted proteins | sample CryBogCBE02Aug07_FD_60383 | JGI IMG/M metagenome (GOLD analysis project Ga0007809, IMG submission 60383) | Freshwater microbial communities from Crystal Bog, Wisconsin, USA - CBE02Aug07 | ecosystem: Environmental > Aquatic > Freshwater > Lake | place: Crystal Bog, Wisconsin, USA | collected...
GTTATTTTAAAACTAATACCCGGTAGATTCATACTACTGCTGGGATTTGCCAATGTTACAGTTTGCAGTTGACCGTATGCTGATTGATATGCGTTTGTTGCCACTTTGTTTTCTTCCTCTAATATTATTTTACCTTGAACAAGCCAATTAAAAAATCTCAATCTCCAACTGCGGGACTTTGGAAATAATACATTGTATGCTTTATCATACCGATGTTTACGATCCGCAAGTTCCTTCATGACTTGATCATTTCCATTGCTACAATTTGTCCAACCTGAGCAGAAATGTCTTGGTCATCATGTATGACATTTAAGATCTCAATAGTCTCGTCCTTTTTGGGATCATAGCGTCTTGTAATTAACACAACACCACCACGGCCCACACTGACATCAAATCTAAATGTTCTGGGAATGTCGGGGTTGTCAAAGTCGGCACCTAAACGATGGCCTTTGCGTCTAGTGGGTTTACCGGTGGTAACGGGACTGGCATACACTGCTTCATCACATTTGTCGTAATCTTGACCCCATTGTACTATTTTGTTACATAACCATTTAATCATTTTAATCCTTTGTCTGTTAGTGCTACAACGACCTGTAGACGGTCTAAACTTTCCTTTGCAGTGGCCAGCGCATCTGCAACTGCCACGTGGTCTTGAGCAAGTTGTTCAATATGCCGTTCCATCGTAATTTTTTCACGTACCCAGTTAATTGCTTCAACGGCGTCGGGGGTTAGGCTTACTGATCCATATGGTCCATAGATTTGGGTCCAATAATTTCCATCCCATGTTTCTATGCGGGCGTTGTTAAATCTCAGAGCACCCCTAGCTGGGGCAGGCACCGGAGTATCGGCATTGATATATGGACCGCCAGCGACTTCATTGCCCGAGGTATTAATGTATTGACTTCCAGTTAGCCCACTAAGCATCCACAGTCTCCAATAGTTCTGGAGCTTTAGACTTAATCATTTCAACCAGTGCCATTTGTATGTAATCGTTCACAGTCATATCTAACCTATGTGCATTACGATAAATCGCCATCTCTAGATCACTGTCAAGTTCCAATTGTATCATAACTCGTGTGTCGTACTCTCGGCCATTAACAATAGCAGTGGCCTTTTCCACAAAGTCTTCTTCAACGTCTAGATCTGTGTAGTCAACACCGTCCCATGCTGTGTTCATGTCGATACTACGTGTGGCAGCTTCTTCGGCATGTGCTTTTGCATACAGGGGATTGATCATTCGATATGCACGTTCGTTGGTAAAGTCATGTGCTGAAACTTCGTATACTGTTTGCGTTTTTGTATCAAATACAATGTCAATGCTGTACCCACCTCGTCCATGTATGCCATTCCAATTGGCCAACATAAATGTGTCCTTGCCGTAGCAGTTCCACAAATAACGGTCACCTTCTGTGATTCGGTAATTGGCCAGCTCTAGCCATTGCTTTAGTGTAATCATGTCTTCTCCGGATAACTTGCTGATAAAAAGTCCACGTAACCTTGAATGTTTTCACTGATACGTTTCAAATCATACTTGCCACAAAACTTCAAAAACTTAGTACCAATTTGTGGTATGTCTTTTGGCACGCTATTTTCTGCGATAGTTTTTGCTATGTTCATTTTAACTGCATCGGGCTGAGCCGTCAAGTCCACAATGGTCACATTACGATGATAGTCATCTAGAACCTTGTGCTCGACGCCGTTATGGTCAGTCCAACGTTGAAGCATGAGATTGTTCCACGCAAATCCTTTGTTGTTTCTATCTTCAAATGCTTCTTGTAGGCCCACTCGGTTTTTAGTGCCTTTGGTACGCACACCTGGATAAGCACTAAACACATTGTCAGTAGCATCGCCACGCATACATTTTTCAAACAAGATCCATTTGGGATCGGGAATCCGTTTAGGCTCTTTAGTCTTTTTATCTATAACCAATTTGCCTTTCTTATCCAATATACCCGCCAGTGTATGAAGCTCGTCACTGATACCATTGTACTGTACAACATTGTCTGCAAGTAGTTGATAAAAGTCTGTGTCACTGCTGACAATTACATGTGAATCCTGTGGGTGTGCTTGTATCCATCCTGCCACCAAGTCATCTGCTTCCAATGCTTCGTGCCGGAGAACAGTACAATTTGACTTTTCGTAGAAGAACGTTTTGAGATCGTCAAAAGTTTCCCAAAATAGTCTATCTTCTTCGGCTTCTTTTTCTGTGAGCGCGGCTCTTGCAACTGCACGGTTCGCTTTGTACGGGGCATAAAAGTCCTTGCGCCAGCTACGTCCTTCTAAACAGATCACAACATGATCTGCTTTTTGTTCGCGGTATGCTTTGGCAATAGAGTTGAGTGTGACGTGAGCAGCAAAGCCCAACCTGTCCCAAGTGTCTGCTTGGCGAGCGGCCGAGTGACGTGCACGGAAGAATGTATTAGCAGTATCAACGATTAAGTATTTCATGTCATAATAATAGCATATTATTCATTACGTGTCAAGCAACTTTGGACAATTTTGGGATATATAAATTCGGCCCAGGCCTCGTGAGCATCTGCCCCAAAATGGTAACTCTTGGGATTAACTGTTTTGAATCCCTGATTCTGACACCAATTGTAGTAAGTGTAGTCTTTATCATACGGATTTAGATAGCAATTGCTCCAATCCAGTTTTTCTACATGAGCAAATGGTTCGTAGCAGGTAAAGAAATAATGGATTACTCCATCGTTTAATAACTTGCGATGAAAATTATATATAGCTCTATGTGATTTATTAATTGATGCTTGATAGTTTAATTTTAAAGCCCAATTCTTATATCGATCCTTGATGCTTTGTGGCCAATCTTCGCCAATGCCCCCGGCATTAATTTGCCAATATCTCTGTGTAACATCGTCCCACCATTCTTCACGTTCCCAAGTACTCCAGCCAATCACGAGTAAATCGGGTTTACCGTAGCATCGTAGATAATCTTGTGTGGTACGGAATATACGACTGTTACTACTTGCACTTTCAGCATCACAGTGTAGTATAGCACCCAGTTTATTTGCTATATGGCATCCATAACTCACACGTTCATTATCGGGATGCGGCTTACGGCCCAATGCCCAGAACTGGGGATCGTCTTCGGCAAAGGCGTAGTTGTTGACTGCTTCTGCAGCAGCACTATGACTGTCGCCGTTTACGTATATTATCATTTATAAATGGTTTTAAAAAGTCTGCCCAAGCTCGATGCCCGTCGACTCCAAAATGACTCCATTCGTCGGGTACATGTCCTTGTGCTCGAAGCCAATGACTGTAGATAAGTGTGTTATCGTATGCACCCAAATAACTATTGTCAAACTGGTAATGTGTTGTATTTGCCGATAAACTTTGTTCGGTATTAAAAAACAAATGCGGAATATTTCGCGTGTCTAACCAAGTGTGAAAGTCCCGTATCACATCGTTTAAATAAAGTGCACGTCGATGCCATACCTTGTTATCGTATTTAGCAATCCATTCTTTGTATCGTGTTTGTAACCCGTCGGGTAATATGTTATGCCCACTGGCATTAATTTGAAACCATTGACCTTTATAATTCCATTCTTCTCGTTCTATGGACGGAAAACCAATTAATACAAAAACATTTTGATTTGTTTGGTATACAAACTTTTTAGTCATTCGTATGCTACGTTCAACGCTGCTGCCGCTTTCGGCCTGGCAAACTAGATCTAGTCCTAGATCCTGCGCTGCCAAGTAGCCATAACTATAGGGCAAATTATCTGGATGCGGAGCATCTCCTAGTTCAAAATATTTTGAATCATTATAGGCCATGCCTGCAGGATTTTTAGTGCCATGACCAGCACTATGGCTGTCGCCGTTTACATATAATATCATTCTTGATACGCAGGATTGGGAAATTCCAGTTCAAACACATGGTAAGTGCCGGTATTTTCTTTGTCTCTGAGCATTTCCATTGTGCGATTTTGTTCGGCTTCATCCAGGGTTCGAAATATACCGCTCCCGATAGTGCCGGTGCCAATGCCAGCTGGAGAGATATAAAGACCATTACTGATTGATAATTTGGTCAATTGATAAAACTTTAGAGTGCGTGGTGGTTTTAAACCTTCCATTTAACTTGCCTCGGTACGTCCACCGCCAACGTCACGTCGATCAATTATTCTAGGACGTGCATCTACTGGTTGATTTGCTTCCCATTGCTCGTAACTTTCCATGGCAATATTTTTGCACACAGTTTGAAACCAACGATCAACTATAACGCTTTCTTCTTCGCCCGGCTTGCTTTGGTATCCTTGCCTTACTAAATTGGTAATAAACTTGTCATTCCAATCTAATTCAAATGCACCATTGCCAATGTTCTCTGGATCTAATTCAACGCTAATAACACTGACCCAGGGCTCGCCTTTTTCTGTTGCAATATCTTTTGCAGTCTTTTCTACTGCGGGTTTCTTCGCAGTCTTTCGAGCCGGAGCTTTTTTAACTTCTGTTTCTGCTTTGGGTTTTCTTGTTGCCATGTTGGTCCTTTATTTTATTTAACGGGTCGTGTCAGCAACCATAATAAATGTTCGTCTCTACGGTGCCAATGATGTTCGTACACAGGTTCACCAGGGCCAGTGTACATAGCGGTGCCTTGGTAGGCTCGTTCAAAAAATATACGGCGACCCGATCGTGCACAACGCCTAGGCCACAGTGCAAACTTTTGCCTCCACTGGGCCCGGTAGTAAAAGTGATTTAGATCGCTGAGTATATCCATTGGCAATTAAGTACCCCATTCATTTTTAAATAGTGGTACTTGTAGTCGATCACTGTAACGCCAACCACGTTGCATTGCTGCTAGTGCCACGTTCTTTGCATTTAACGTATAAACACTTTCAACACCGCCCACGGGCATTAAGTACACGTGTCCTACAAATCCAGCATCACGATATTCTTTGACTGCACGTTCTGCATCTAATATGTCTTGTTCGGTTGCAACAACAAACTTCAAATAAGCAGTACCAAACCATTCATATTCGCATACAGTCTTTGGTTGTATTGCTTCCGCCCATATCTCGCCACTTGCTGGTAACTTAGCACTAACACTAAATGTTATCTCTCTATTCTTATTTTGTTGTCGCCATTTAAACAAATACTTCTTGAAGTCATCGGTTAACTTTTGTGTACCATTTGTTTCAAATGTAATTTCTTTTAGTCCTGCCATGTTGACATTATCCAACAAGTCGGGATACTGTCTTTGCCAACCCAGCAAAGGTTCACCGCCTGTGATTACAAGATGCTCGTCTTCCCACCCCTTGTGAGGTAGTATGTCCATAATCTGAAGGGCAATTGCGTTAGTATCAAGCATGGGACTAAGATGCTTAAACCTAGGATCCCAACTAGCATAACTGTCACATCCAGTAGATACCAAAGGCAATTGTTTATAATCGTCAAACATGTGGACCACTTGAGCAATATCTTCAACTTCATTACTGGTTTCTCCTCGAGGCATGCCAAAGCCGGCACATTTAAAGTTACATCCAAACACACGTAAGAACACAGAAGGAACACCCATGTAACGTCCTTCGCCCTGTACACTATAAAATAATTCTGCTACTTTTAATTTACTCATATATTTTTGACCACTTCTTAAGTTTAATTTTTTTGTTTGATTTGGCAACATCTAGTTCACTCTGTGTGAATAGGCCTTGCTCGATCAAAATGTCAATCATGGCCAGTACATCACCAACTTCTTTTGCAAGATTTTCGCGTTGTGTGCCTTCGCCATTTAAGTATACATTGTCCACGCCAAAACGTCTACACTTGCTGACATCTTGTATTACTTCGGCACATTCCTCTTGCAATATGCCCAGTGCTTCTTCTATTTTTTCGTTCATATTATTTCCCACATGAAAATATACATTGTTTATGATCCAAGTTGATGTTATTATACAACAATTCTTGCAAAGAATCAAATTGTTTTTCTGCCGATTGTAGATTATGATGATAACAACAGTAACTTAATTTACCATTTGCTCCTAGATAAATTCCAGGTTGAGTCAAATGCATACAGTCTACCGGATCAACTTTGGTTTTTGATGTTGGCATTTGTATAATTTGTTTGATTTCTTTTGGGGCAAGTAATTTAAAACCATCTCCGGTGCGGTAGTGTCTTGCTTCGGTTATATCTCTAAACGACTTTACCAATTTGAATTGACGAAATCCCAATCGTTGACTGGTCTTTAAGCAGTCGCGTATTTGATGTTCGTTGTGTGTATACGGAATAAATTGCCAAGTTGCAACACCTCCGGCATCGATAAAACTGGTAGCATTGTCAATAACTTTGTCATAATCTGTGCCCTGTCGATATATCTCGTGTACGCCGGCCAATCCATCTATACCAAACCAAACATCGTGATCAACATTCTGTAACACAGTTGCTAATTCTCGCCACCACGTTGTGGATCGCAAACTACCATTTGTGTGTATTTGTATCTTTTTAGCATATTTCATTGCCACAGATATCAAATCTAAAATGTTGTTGGCTATCACAGGATCGCCAAAATTACCACAAAATTGTATTCCGTGCAAATTGGGCAATTGATCTAGTACCGATACAAGTCTAGCAATTGACAAATCTTCCTCGATCAAGTTGTCAGCGATACCAAACCCGTTTTTATTCCTTGGGCAAGCCGGGCACCAAGCATTACATTTACTTGACGCCTCTACATGTATCCATTGAATATCAGTGTTAAGCAAATGAATCTTCTTGATAAATTATGATTTTAGCCCGTTATTAAACCTTGCACATCTTCCCTCGACAATGGTTATCGAGGGATCTTGTCGAAACTTTTCTTCGGCTCGGGCCACATCTGATCGACATTCGGCTTGATTTGCGTACGGTGTCTCGACCGACATTGCACCACATTGTGTTCCTTGGCAAAAGAACACAATGGCTAGATACATGATATTAATATCCATTAAGCAAACAAGTCCTCACCGTCTTCTCTATGTCCTTCTCGATACGCCATGTTTGATTGTGTCTCTCTTACTTCTACTCTAAAACACCATAAGCGATCAGCTTCTCCTGGCCCCCACATATCAGGAATGTAAACACCATTTACATACTTGTAAAGCATGTCTGCTAGGCCCTCACATCCCAGTCTTGGCAGGATAGTCAGTTTAGCCATCTTTTTACTCTCTAACAACTTGTAGGTTTCAAGTTCGGGATCATCCTGTGCCACAAGCAGTGTATGATCAAATTGATCTTCCAAAGTCCGTTTAAGTTCTTTTAAGCCACCGTAGTCAGCGGCCCAGTTACGCACATCCAAATTGTCTGTGCCAAAGTAAAACTTCATACTAAATGAATAGCCGTGTATTAGGTTACAATGACTATCTGCTCGCCATTGTCTATACGCACACGGAAATGCATCGTGGTATTCTTTTGTACTAGTAAATTTATAAGTTGTCATGCTGTTTCTCCTATGTTAATTGTAGCATAGGCGGCAGAATTTGTAAAGCGGGAATGACGCCAAGACCGCTATAGATTATTTACTCAAATCAAATTCTTGTTTCATATTATGAGCCACTACATTGTCCATAAATTTAAGTAGGAACACACTTGCAGTTGAAGCATCGCTACCGTGAAAGTTTATTTTAACATAGCCAGTGCCGTCTTGTCTATAGTAACTGGGTTTGGCTTTACCATATTGCACAGTTTTTTGTTTTACGAGATCGGCTACTCTTACGGCACCATAACCGGGTCCTGGTACTTCGGCAACAGTACCGCCAATCATACTAAACCATTCACACATTTCATCTGTGATAGCATCTACATCTATCCATATATGATAGGACACAGTACATCCTGGTGGTAATGGTATCATTTTTATTCCTATTTAAAAACATATTGAGTATTGGCAACTTCAATATGATAGTGATTGTTAGAATCTTGAACTTGTATAATATAATTCCATGCATTATTAACTTGAATCGGTAACATACTGGGGATCATGCCCGATGCGGTACTGGGAACTGACGCATACAAGTTGGTCAACTCGTTAGTGAATACTGATGTAAATGTATTGTTCTTGTTGTTGATCCAAACTTGATTGCCTGGAGCATTACTAAATGTAGTTCCCTCTAGCACAATATCCAAATAGCCATCGCCATTGATGTCAATTATCCTGGGACTATACGATCCCATTGTGTTAGTATTATATCCCGGCAATGCTGTTGCGCTAATGTCAGTGAACCCGCCAGTGCCGTTATTCAAATAAACCTGAACATAACTTTGACTGCTCCACCCACCACCTGTGGCAAATGCCGGCATAGGTCTTGTAAAAATCAAGATATCGGGATGTCCATCGTTGTTTATATCTGCGGTCCTACAGGCAAAGTTATGTGCCGCTGGATTGGCTGTTGTTGCATTATTAAGCACATTCCAATATGGCATTGGCAATGCAGTTACCGAAGTAATTGCAAAAGTTGTAGGGTCAATGGTGAGTATATTATTGGGAACAGCCAAATTTGCATTATTGGCATCGGCAAACACATACTGATCATATCCGAGATTGGCAAAGTCGCCGGCGCAGACTGCACTACCATATTGTGCTATCGAGCCAGTATAATACTGTTCGGTAAATGCGCCTGTACAGGTTGTGCCCGATTTGACCTGAAGCATGGACTTACCACCTACGTTTAATACATCTAAACATCCATCGTGATTGATATCGGTTGCGGCATTTTGATCACTGCCGATGGCCCAACCACCAGGGTCGGTCATGGTATATCTATTTTGAGTATAGGTTCCGTTGGTGTTGCTGATCAATGCAACTTCAAAACCTGCAGGACTGTTGCCATCATAAGCATCGTATAAAAACAAGTCATCAATGCCGTCACCGTTAAAGTCTGCAACCAAGGGATAGTTGCCGTTGACGTATAATTGTGCACCAAATAATTGTTGGCTAACTTCTTTAACCGATCCGTCGCCTTGCACACATCCAACATATAGTGGAGCATCGGGAATAGCCGAAGAACTTACCCCGTTCAATCTAGCAAATGTCTGCGCCACAAAGCAAGTAGCAGTGGTACTGCCAAATCGACCAAATCCATAGTTAACACTGGAAAAATCATAATTGCCTACAGTGGGGTAGTCTACTATATCTGTAACAGTAACTGAATTATTCTCTGCTGACAACATGGTATTGCTTGGCGGAGCCACTGGAGGGGGCGATGATGGCGGTACCGGAATCGAAGCAACTCCTCCGCCCCCACCCCCGCAAGCGGTTAATACTAAAGTACACAGAATTGATGCTATATATTTCACAGGAGCTCCTGTAGTTTTACAATACCACAATTATACTACTTTAGTCATTTGGTGTCAAATCAGCGGGGAGCGAACTCTTGTTGCATTTTGATATTATCAAAGAATTCTTTCTTTACCCCAGCATCGTCCTTGAAACTGCCTTTTAATACTGTGGTTTGTGTTAATGAACTATGTGCCATAATACCTCGATTCTCACAGCATCCATGTGTTGCTTGGATATAAACACCCAAGTTTTCAGCACCTGTAGCACGTTCTATTTCCCGAGCAATATCGTTACACAACTCTTCCTGGAGAGTGCCGCGACGAGCGCACCACTGAGCAATACGAGTGTACTTGCTAAGACCAATAAGTTTTTGTGCGGCGATGATGCCAATGTAAGCGACACCAGTAACGGGCTGATGATGATGACTGCACATAGAGCGGAGCTCGCTACGTACCACCAGCATACCTTCGTATCGGTCTTCACTGTCGTTGGGAAAACTGGTTGCGTCGGGTCCTGCGACATATCTGCCCTCCATAATTTCGTTGAAATACATTTTAGCAAGACGTCTTGCAGTACCCTTGCTATTAGGATCGTTCTCTCTATCAATCAGCAAACATTCCAACACTCGTTCAAATGCCTCGGTTGCTTCGTCGATTAGTCGAGGAATATGTTCTTCTCGAACATAATCGCTAATGTTATCGCCAGCCCAAAAACGTTTGCCGTTACGTCTCATTACGGCACCTAAATAACCGTGCATAGTGCCTTCGCTATAACCACCCTCATCTATTTGATTAACGATGTGTTCTTTTTCTTTAAAATCTTGTTGTGCTTTATCGTACATTTATTTTCCTTAAGTCGGGATATTGATAGTATTTAGGTTCAGTGTCTGCGGTTGATAATTTATTTAGACCTTGTTCGCATAGTTCCAATGTTGGACAGTAGTGATAACCTTGTGTAAAATATTCTTGTTGTTCCCACGGGGAGATTCTAAGATCTCGACCATCACTACGTGCAAGACTGGCCCATTCATATAATTCAGCATCATCTGTTAGTATAGCACCACCTCGACCTAGTTGTAAAGGCTTTCTATGCCCAAAACTTATGCATTGCGCTTGTCCTGCTTGATACATATTGGGTTTAAGCAATCTAGCACTATCCCAAATACGAGTGGCCTCAAACTTGTATTCACCAACCCATTGTTGTCTATGTGGTAATGTGTCGGGATAAAACTCAAAATTGATCTTGAGTTGCCGCAACATCATGGGGATACTAAGGTACGTATACGGAGTTAAAGTAGTAGCGGTAATACGGTCATGTCTAAAGCACAGTTCTAGAGCATGTGTACAACCATCAGTTAACACCACATAAGGTGCTCCGGTGTATTCGGCTAATGCAGATTCAAACTCAAATAATTTATCAAACGCCATCTTTTGTATACCACCTATAAGCACTATCAACGATTGTTTCCAAGTCACTAAACAATGGAGTCCAACTCAATTGTCTTCGTGCTTTGCTGGCATCAGCATATAACTGTGCAGGATCGCCATGTCGTCTTGGACCATAGGCTATTTGTTCCATCTTGCCGTAACGGGCAGTAACATGGTTAATAATTTCTAAATTACTTGTACCTTTACCGGTACTGAGATTGTAAACGTGTGCACCCATTTGCGGATAGTCGTCCAACATGTAACTTGCACCTAGCACATGTGCTCGTGCAATATCCCACACATGTACATAGTCACGCACCGCAGTACGATCGTCGGTGCCAAAATCAATGCCGTTTAAAACGAATGCAGTGCCTGCAAGTTTGGCTTCTAACAATCGTGCCACAATATGTGTAGCGCCAGGTTCTTGTCCTAGATCAAAGTTGATGGGTTCAGCACCAGCAGCATTGAAATATCTAAAGCACATGCTCTGTAGTGCATACGCACCCCAATAGTCACGTAGTATACTTTCAGTCATGGCCTTTGTATTACCATATGGGCTAATAGGTTTTACGGGATCATCTTCTACTAAAGGCAGTCGATCGGGCTCGCCGTATACACTGGCACTACTAGAAAACATAATAGCAGGTTTTTTGGCGATATCCTTGACAACATTAAGCAATTGAATAGTTTTTGCTATGTTATTGTTGTAGTATTCTCCAGGATCTCGCATGCTGGGTCCTACTAGGCTAGTGCCAGCACAATGCACAACAACATCGGGCTCGTTCATGCGTATAAAGCTCAAGGCCGCATCGCTAGCAAAGTCATTTATAACCCAACCATCCATATTTTGTAATGTATGATCTCGTTGTACTTGGTCAATAATGTATACAGTATCGCCACGTTGTTTGAATGCACGAGCCACATGACTACCAATATAACCACAACCTCCGGTTACTATAATTTTTCTAATCATTTTAATTTATTGATAATGTCGCCAATTAATTCGGCAAATTTTATGTTTGTTTTTGCACCTGGGTGTGCAAGATCGTCAGCAAAGTCGTTTTGTAACATCAGTATTCCTCCGTCAAATCCAACAGAATTATTTAGGTTTAATTTACTAGACAGTGCAGATAATTTTTTCAAATATTCAGGACTGCAATGAGTACTGTGTTTTGCTGGATTGATTCGAAACGAATTCATTGTTGCTCCGGCACCCATCATGTCTACTAATACCAAAGGAATAGATCTTGATTCAAGATAGTGTTGTATCATTAATAACGAAACTAAATCGTGTTCTAGTTCGGCATAGACATTATTAAACTCAAATCTAAAAACATTAAAGGCATCTTGTTCGCTTTGGCTTTTGGCGTTTTCTATGTTGGCCCCGTTTAGAATACAAAACTCTTCGGGATTATCGTAGCGATAAAACCAATGTCGGTTGGTACTGGTCAGTTGTACGATTACAAGTTCATAATCATCTAACAATATATTGGTTGCGATTTTATGCAAGATCTCGCGATTACTATGTCCGCCATAGCTAAGATTAGTAAGATCAAGATTGTACCGGCTTGCAACAATATTGTACCAGCACCGTTCGTCATTGTGATTACCAATTTCATTCCATCCACAGTAATCACTTAACGAACATCCCAACAACAAAGTCTTCATTAATACTTGCTTTCGTGCGTGTATTTACGATAGTCAACACTGTTACGAGACCATTTGTTGTGTTCCCACCGCTTGTGTCTGTTGTTGCTGGTACCTTCCAAGATATCAACAACGCGATCAATAGTACCATCAGTCCAATCAGAGATCCGACCCATGTTAGGACTTGGATCATTTAACAATGGATACAATTTGTTGATAGCATCATCTATGCTCCAAGGCACATACAATCTTGTATGATCGTTAGCAAAGGTCTCAGGGAAACTCCTATAAGCAGGATATAGAACATTACATCCGAGAGTATCTGCTTCACTGACAGTGTTGGACACCCAATCTTGAAGAGCACAATTAAATAGCACCCTAGTATCATTAAGTAAAGCATAATAATCATTTTTCTCCAAGTCCTCGTGCAATGTCAACAATCCACGTGCCTGCATGTCACGTGTACGATTCATGTAACTGTCGTTGTTGCTTTTTAGTTTAGCACCACTAAACACACAAAACTCTACGCCTAGATGTGGATAACGTCGATTCCATTCTTCAATAAAGTCCATGTAAAAGTCTGGTTGCTTTTCTTGATCCCAACGTGCTGCAAAGCCCACACGTAGTGCACGTTCTTTAAACGGCTTTAGCTCACCAGGAACTCGTGCACGTACTTCCTCCTTGCCAAATGCTAATCCACTAATATTATACAAGGGGGCTTCCCAGCCTGCGATTTTCATGTGCATTACCATTTCTTCATTTGAGGCCAGGACGAGGTCTGCGAACGAGTCCACCATTTTCTCGTACAAGCCCATCCACTTAGACATGCCCCATACATGTACAAAATCGTCAGGATCAATACTTTGAGCAAGACAGCGCACAGCAACACGGGGCCGAAAATCAAGGGCAATTTGGTCAAAAATATATGGCAAACTTTCGATACCGGGCTGGAACATGTCTTCAAAGTAAATGACGTCTTCATTTGTTACATCTCCTGCTTTTAATCGTCGAATCAAATTCATTAGTTGACTCATACCAAAGTAAGTACGTCCATGTGCATCTAACACTTGTCCAGTAACAATAGCTTGGTCATTGCTTAATGTTTCGCCTGTGACTATTTCATAGTTGATGCCTCTACGCTTGAACACTGCTTCGTTCCAGTCTTGCAGTTGTAGAGTATATCTTGCTTTGTAGGGCTCTAGGCCCATGTACCATAACTTACGCATATTATTTGGCCTTTAAAAATGGTTCAAGTTCAGGAGCCTTCCAACCTAAGGGTTTGAGTACTTTACCGTCTTCACGTTTGCGTACTTTGCCATCTTCGCCAATCTTGGCAAAGTTAGTGCTCATTACTTCTTTCCAAGCACCCTCAACATCAGCACCCATACTGTGTGCAGCACCAATAGTGACTACTAGAATATCTATTAATGCATCCAGTACCTCAACATCATTGGCATCGGCTAGTGCTTGTCCTAGTTCACCGGCTTCTTCTGAGATTAAGTTTACATACATAGTAAACTGATCTAGATTGTACGTGCCCACGCTTTGGTCGCAGGCTCGCATAAATTTAGATTGGTCTTTAAAGGGATTAGTCACGATATTTCCAATTTGTGTTTGTGTCACGTGGACGGAAGTCTCTACGTTCTTTGGGATGTGGACTCCAATTATCTTTGGGATGCTTGCCGGCTTTGACACGTTGCATTTCTCCCCATGGAGTCTTCTCGTTGTATAAATGATTTTCATCATATACGTAGCCTTGCCGTTTACAAAACTCTAGGTATTCTTCGAGATCGTTAAACAAGTTTGTTACTTCGGGTTTCATACGAAGATATTTTTTTAACCAGGCTTCTGCCATTTGTTTTTCCTTAAATTACTATGGATTGACTTGGACGGGTGAGGTTGTAGTTAATGACGCATCCGTTTTCACCGTCCTCGGATACTTCAATTGTGACGTT
>Ga0007809_10000676_pt1 | contig 14293 bp, 15 predicted proteins | sample CryBogCBE02Aug07_FD_60383 | JGI IMG/M metagenome (GOLD analysis project Ga0007809, IMG submission 60383) | Freshwater microbial communities from Crystal Bog, Wisconsin, USA - CBE02Aug07 | ecosystem: Environmental > Aquatic > Freshwater > Lake | place: Crystal Bog, Wisconsin, USA | collected...
ACCCAACAACGTTTCCCATTGATGATTTCGGGAACGGTGACGGATGCTTCAGGACGTATTTTATCGGGGCAGACCGTAGAAGCTTTTTGGAATAGCCTGCGGCATGCCAAGCCAATGACTTTCGGACTCAATTGTGCTTTGGGCGCAACCTTGATGAAACCGTATATTTCGGAATTGGCAAAAATTTGTGACACAGCCATTGCCTGTTACCCGAATGCGGGTTTACCTAATCCGATGAGTGATACCGGCTTTGATGAGACGCCCGAAATCACTTCTTCATTACTAGCCGATTTTTCTAAAGATGGTTTAGTGAATCTTGTTGGCGGTTGCTGTGGTACGACTCCAGAACATATTCGCGCAATAGCGCAAGCGGTCGCGCAATTTCAGCCACGCCCCTGGCGCTCCAGATGGCAAGCTTACAAAGAAGTTCAGACAGCCGCGGAGTCCTTGGATGAGTAAAGCGCCTGTGATGGACTTATTAAAGCTTTCGGGTTTAGAGGCTTTTAATCTTGAATCGTTTATTCGATTCGTCAATATTGGTGAACGCACCAATGTTACTGGCTCGAAAGCCTTTGCCCGCTTGATCTTAAATAATTTGTATGACGAGGCCTTGCAAGTAGCGCGTCAGCAAGTGGAAAACGGCGCCCAGATTATTGATATCAATATGGATGAGGCGATGCTGGATTCGCAGGCAGCCATGGTGCGTTTTTTGAATTTAATCGCCTCAGAGCCAGACATAGCTCGTGTTCCTGTGATGATTGACTCCTCTAAATGGTCTGTTATTGAAGCAGGATTGCGCTGTGTGCAGGGCAAAGCCATCGTCAATTCGATTTCCCTAAAAGAAGGCATTGAGCCATTTTTTAAACAGGCAAAACTCATTAAACGCTACGGCGCTGCAACGGTTGTGATGGCTTTTGATGAACAAGGTCAAGCAGATAGCTTTGAGCGTAAAACGCAAATCTGTCAACGTTCCTACAATTTGTTAGTGGATGAATTGGATTTTCCTCCAGAAGATATTATTTTTGACCCCAATATTTTTGCGATCGCAACCGGGATTGAAGAGCACGACAATTATGCGGTCGATTTTATTGAGGCAACACGCTGGATTAAGCAGCATTTACCGGGCGCAAAAATTAGTGGTGGCGTCTCCAATGTAAGCTTCTCATTTCGGGGGAATGATGCCGTCAGAGAGGCAATCCATACGGTTTTTTTATACCATGCGATTGAAGCAGGCATGGATATGGGGATTGTCAATGCGGGTCAGCTTGGGGTCTATGCTGATTTAGACCCTGAATTACGGGAGCGGGTTGAAGACGTTGTTCTGAATCGTTTTAAAGAAAAAGAAGGCAAGACTCCAACCGAACGTTTGCTCGATATTGCCGACAATTACAAAGGTGGGGGTGTCAAACAGGCGGAAACTCTCGCTTGGCGAGAGCTCAATGTGCGCGCGCGGCTGTCGCATGCCTTAGTCCACGGGATCACCAATTTTATTGTCGATGACACCGAAGAAATCCGCCAAGAACTTGCCGACCATGGTGGTAGGCCGATTGAGGTGATTGAAGGCCCGCTCATGGATGGCATGAATGTCGTAGGCGAATTGTTTGGTGCAGGAAAGATGTTTTTACCGCAAGTGGTAAAAAGTGCCCGAGTCATGAAACAAGCTGTCGCCCATTTGATACCCTACATCGAAGAAGAGAAAAAACTCTTTGAATCCCAAGGCCGTGACGTACGCTCAAAAGGAAAAATCATCATGGCAACCGTCAAAGGTGATGTTCATGATATCGGTAAGAATATCGTTACAGTGGTTTTGCAGTGTAACAATTTTGATGTCGTGAATATGGGAGTGATGGTCCCTTGTAGTCAAATTTTAGAAAAGGCTAAAGCAGAAAAAGCCGACATCATTGGTTTATCTGGATTGATTACACCGTCCCTAGAAGAGATGACTTATGTTGCGCAAGAAATGCAGAAAGACGACTATTTTCGCTCACGGCAAATACCTTTAATGATTGGTGGCGCCACTACTTCTCGGGTGCATACCGCCGTGAAAATTGCTCCGCATTACGACGGACCTGTGATTTATGTACCCGATGCGTCACGTTCTGTATCGGTTGCTTCGAGCCTTTTATCTGACGAATCCGCCACGAGTTATCTCGCCGGCATTAAAGAAGACTATGCACGCGTGCGACAACAGCATGCCAATAAAAAAGCTACACCACTGATCACGCTCGACCAGGCACGGAAAAATGCAGAAGTGTTGGATTGGTCGCATTTTGATATTGCGCCCCCCAAATTTACTGGAAGGCGGGTCTTTAAAAACTTTGATTTGGCAGAAATTGCTAAATTCATTGACTGGACGCCATTTTTTCAAACTTGGGATTTGGCAGGAAAGTTTCCAAATATCTTAGATGATGAAGTCGTTGGTGATGCGGCTACGAAAGTTTATGCAGATGGTCGCAAAATGTTAGAACGCGTCATTCAGGGGCGTTGGATTCAAGCACATGCTGTCATTGGTTTATATCCAGCCAATAGTATGGGTGATGATATTGTGCTGTTCACCGACGAATCACGTACACAGCCCTTACTGACTTGGAACTGCTTGCGCCAGCAAACCGATCGCCCTGTGGTGGATGGGGTCAAACGTCCGAATCGTTGCTTGGCAGATTATGTTGCACCAAGTAATATGTCTATCAAGGATTATGTAGGGATGTTTGCTGTAACGACAGGTCATGGGGTGGATAAAAAGGTTCTTGAGTTTCAGAATCAACACGACGATTATGCGGCGATCATGCTCAAAGCGATTGCGGATCGATTGGCAGAAGCTTTTGCAGAGTGTTTACATTACCGCGTTCGGACGGATTTATGGGGGTATTTAGCGAACGAGAATTTATCGAATGATGAACTGATTGCGGAACAGTATCAAGGGATTCGTCCTGCCCCTGGCTATCCAGCCTGTCCAGAGCATACGGTGAAATTAAAGATGTTCGATGTTTTACAAGCCGCTGATATTGACATGGAATTGACGGAATCTTTAGCAATGAATCCTGCTTCAAGTGTTTCAGGTTTTTATTTAGCCAATCCAAGTGCGCAGTATTTTAATGTTGGGCCGATTGGCTTAGATCAAGTGAATGATTTAGCAAATCGCAGCGGGCGAAGTTCTGAAGATGTTGCCAAAGCCTTGTCTAGCAACTTCGAAAGTAATTAATACCCCCACACTACCGGGTCTTGCTTTTTCAAAGCAGAACGCAGGAGCGCCAAGAATGGAAAAGCCCGCTGACCTAAGCGGTCCACTTGCGGGCCGTCCTGATTTGCTTGCGAACGCAGTTCGACATCTTGCTCGATCGCCTCTTCTAGACACGCAATTAGTCCTGGAAGTTGTTCTACGAGTAAAATACCCTCTTTAGTCAGCTCGCGATGCATCACTTTAAAAATGCGTTCAGACAAGTCCTGTAGCATGAGACAGTCGGGAGAATTTTTGGAATGAAATCGATAGAGCATGGCTTGAGCATACTCCACCTTTAAGATCCTTGTCATGCTTCCAGATACTCAGCGCCACATCCAGCAACTTTTTAGCCAAGCATTGACTGCCATTGGCAAAGCACGTAATCAAGTCCTGCAGGATTTGCCAACCCCACGTTTAGACAGTCCTAAAGTTCCAGAACATGGTGATCTTGCTTGCAATCTAGCGATGCAAGTTGCCAAAGGCTGGGGGATGAACCCTCGAGACCTTGCCAGGCAATTGATTGACGAAATACAGCAACTTCCGCAAACAAAGCAATGGATTGCTTCAATCGAAATTGCCGGACCTGGTTTTATGAATATGCGCCTGACCCAAAGCGCGAAAGCGCAGGTTGTTACGCAAATTTTGGAGCAAAAAGAGCAGTTTGGGAGAGTCCAACAACATGGGGCACAGGTTTTATTGGAATTTGTATCGGCCAATCCAACGGGGCCTTTGCATGTCGGACATGGTCGGCAAGGGGTGTTGGGTGATGTTCTGGCCCGGTTACTTGAATCTCAGGGGCGAAACGTATACAGGGAGTTTTACTACAACGATGCCGGTGTCCAAATCGCGAATTTAGGAAAATCGACCCAAGCACGCATCATGGGGCTGACACCTGAGTCACCAGATTGGCCTGAAAATGCCTACAACGGTGCCTATATAGCTGATATTGCTCAAGCATTTTTAGCGGGAGCAACCGTGACGGCAGCGGATATTTCTTTGACCGCCAATCGCGATCCAGCTGACCTGCAACATATCGAACGTTTTGCGGTTGCGTATTTACGTAATGAACAAGATCTTGATTTAAAAATGTTGGGCGTCACTTTTAATCATTATTATTTAGAGTCTTCCTTATATTCCGACGGTTTAGTCGACGCGACCGTTGCAGATTTAATCGGGATTGGTAAAACCTTTGAAGAAGATGGCGCCCTTTGGTTACGCACAACGGTAGATGGTGATGATAAAGACCGTGTCATGCGCAAATCCGATCAGACGTATACCTACTTTGTACCCGATGTAGCCTATCACGGGAGTAAATGGTCAAGGGGGTTTACACAAGTGATCAATATTCAAGGAAGTGATCACCACGGTACCATTGCCCGGGTGCGCTCTGGTATTCAAGGGATTGCTCAGGCACGTGCTTGGGATATCCCGAAAGAGTATCCGACCTATATTTTGCACAAAATGGTCACTGTCATGAAAGATGGTCAAGAGGTGAAGATTTCAAAGCGTGCAGGCTCGTATGTCACGATGCGCGATTTGATTGAATGGTCTGGAGGGTTTCAGGAAGGAATGTCCGAACAAGAAACCCAAACTGCGCTGATCAAGGGTCGGGATGCTGTGCGTTTTTTCTTGATTTCCAGAAAAGCCGATACAGAATTTGTTTTTGATGTGGATTTGGCCCTGACCCAAACGGATGAAAATCCAGTTTTTTATGTGCAATATGCCCATGCCCGCATTTGTTCGATTCTACGATCATGGGGTGGGCAGGTTGATGAAATTTGGCAAGCGGACTTGAATTTACTCACAAGCGTTGCAGCAAATGCCTTGCTCCGTCGTTTAAGTGAATTTCCGGTCGTTCTCCACGATGCGGCAAGAGATTTAGGTCCGCACGCCCTTGCCTTTTATTTACGCGATTTGGCGAGTGATTTTCATCACTTCTACAATGCTGATCGGGTCTTGGTCGAGGATCAGGTCTTGCGACTTGCAAGAATTGCGTTGCTGTTTGCAACCAAGCAGGTGCTAGCGAATGGCCTTTCTATTTTAGGGGTGAGTGCCCCAGAACACATGTAAATTGCTTCGCTGGTTTGGAAGTATTATCATTGTGGAATGATACAAAAAACGAACGGACCCAAAGAGGTAAAAGAGACGAAATCAGGGACTTCAAACCTGCTTTTGGGGATGGGGTTTGGTTTGGTGATTGGGCTGGGTATTGCACTTGTCGCAGCCTACTTGATTGAAAAAACCCCACCCATCGAAAAACTCAACTCACGTGCACCTGATATTGCGCTTGTGCCAAAAGTTGCTGAAGACGGAACCGTTACAAATGAAGCCGCTGACCCTAATACAACGTTGCAAGGAAAGCAAAAGAAGCCAGAGATTGCAACTGACACGAGTGTGGCAGCAAGCCCAGTAGATATTCCACCACCACCCACTCCTGCAGCGACTACTGAGAATCCATCTGGTACCAGTTTCTTTATTCAAGCTGGCTCATTTAACGATAAATCTGCAGCAGAATCAAGTAAAGCGCAACTTGCGATGCAAGGTATGCAGGCAAAAATATCGGAATTTAAAAAAGATGATAAGACAACAAGTTGGCGGGTCCGTTTAGGGCCATACGGTAACCCACAAGAAATGGTAGATGACAAAAATAATCTGGATAATGCAGGTATTGCATTCAGTGTAATCAAAGTGAATAAATAATGAACTTACGGAACTGTATTCTCATCAGCACCCTTTTTCTGGGTTTTTCTGTTCAGGTGGTGCAAGCGCAGCTTTTGCCACCAGGGTCAAGCGCGGCAAAGACCACAATTAGCAAAGGCACGAAAGAGGCCTTTACTGAAAATATCGACTACAAACTGTTGTCCTCTATTCAACCAACAGAAGCAAAAGGCAAAATAGAAGTTACGGAATTTTTTTGGTATGCCTGCCCCCACTGTAACGAATTAGAGCCAGATATTGAAGCCTGGGCAAAAAGACAAAAAAGTGATGTCGTTTTTAAACGTGTCCCCATTGCATTTAGAGAGGACTTTCTCCCCCATAGCCAACTTTTCTATGCTTTAGAAGCGATGGGAAAAGAAAAAGAATTTACCCCCAAAGTGTTTAGTGCAATTCATGTAGAGCGTAAGCAATTACTTAAAGACGACGAGATTTTAAGTTGGGCAAAAAGTGTTGGTCTTGATGGAGATGCATTTACCAAAGCATTCAAGTCATTTAGTGTGATCACCAAAGCAAAAACTGCAAATACCATTGGCTCCGCTTACAGAGTGGATGGGGTTCCGACGATTGCTGTTCAAGGGACCTACGAAACCTCCCCGTCAATCGCTGGCACGAGACAGCGTGCACTTGAAACTTTGGATTATTTAGTGAGTAAGGCAAGAGCTGAAAAAAAATAATCGCCCGATTTGAACTGACCCATAAAAGTTGGACAGCTTGATTAAGCCTTTTTTTTGATGAAACGTAACACCGGGCCAAGTAGGGGCAGTTGTTCATAGATCCCACTAGCAGGGTCCCAATAATCGATATGCTTTTTGATCTGATGATTCGCATCAAAATATAGCCAACTCACGCCGAGAAATTTTTGTGGCTTGGTGTTCCAGCGTTTCATCGAGAACTGAAATTCCCATAAAAGACTTGCTTGCTGATCACCCATGAGGGTTTGCACGATCACAAACTTTGGATTATTTAACTGATCGAACATCTTGATAAAGACTTCTTCGATTTTTGCGTGCCCAAAAACTTCTTGAAATGGATCTTTAAACGTAGCATTGGGAGCATAAAAACGCAGAAGATCTGGAAGTGTCTCGCGCGTACAGTTTTCGTATTGAAAAGACAGTCCTTGGATGGCGTCTTGAATAGACTGGTTCATTATGCGGTTAAATCTTCACAAAAGTTTTAATGATCCAAAAGTAAATGGGGTAGGGCAGAATTCTTAAGAATTTTAAAAAGCCCGAAAATGCTTTTGGAAAATGGATATCAAATTCCCCCAGACGCAGACCCATCCCGATTTCTTCTGCGGCTTGCTGGGCAGTAATGAGGCCGGGCATCTTGAAGTCATTTCCTGCTGTAGCAGGGGTTTGCACAAAACCTGGACTGATAATGTGGACATTCACACCATGGGGCTTTAAATCGTAATATAAAGCTTCTGCAAAGTTGAGTAGCGCGGCTTTGGTTGGACCATACACAAGGGATTTTGGTAAACCACTATAACCAGCCACACTACCGACTAACGCAATATGTCCAAAGCCTTGTTTTAAAAATTGGGGCATCAACAAAGAAACCATCCGCATCGGCCCCATTAAATTGGTATCAATCATTTGCTGGGTGACATGTAAATCAAAATGATCAGCCCGCACAGGAGTATAGACACCAGAGACAAACAACAGAATGTCGATTTTCTCCCAATTACGAAAAACCTCTGCTAGGGCACTTTGTGCACTCTGTTCACTGGTGACATCTAAACCAACACTGCGGACCTGAGTTTGTGGGTGTTCTACTTGAATTTTTTGACAGAGCTGTGTGAGCGATTCGGTACGGCGTGCGGAGACTACTAGGTGCGCGCCCGATTTTGCAAACCAATGCGCACACGCTTCACCAATCCCAGATGAAGCCCCAATAATCCAAACGTTCAGGTTAGAGAAGTTGGGAATGGCTTGGTTAAGACTCATATAAGGGCTTTTCTAAAGTGAATTGAACAACCTCTAGATTTTTTCCTGCAAAACCCGCCGCACAATAGTACAAATAAAAATTCCACAGACGAATGAATTCATCTTTAAATCCAAGTGCTTTGATTTCCGTCATTTTTTCCTGAAAAGAAGCGGCCCAGGTCCGTAAGGTTTGTGCGTAATCATCACCGAAGAAAAATTTCTCTTTCACTCTCAAGCCAACGGCTTGGGCTTGTTTTTCAAAGACACTCACCGCAGGTAACATACCGCCTGGAAAAATATATTGTTGAATAAAGTCGGTTTTGGTTCGATATCTTGGGAATAGGTCTTCGTCTATCACGATGCTTTGGATGACTGCGCGCTTTCCTGGTTTGAGGCATCGATAGACGGTTTCAAAATAAGTTTTCCAGTACTCTTCGCCAACCGCTTCAAACATCTCAATGGAAACAATGCCATCATACTGCGTATTACAGTCGCGATAGTCCTTAAGAACAACGTTCGACCCAGCTTTATCTGAAGCTGAGGCGTACTTTGCCAGGACGTTTTCTTTAACAAACCGATATTGCTCGTTCGAGATCGTAATTGCGTCAACTCTGACGTTTTGGGCATTGGCTTCTTTCATAAAACCACCCCAACCACAGCCTATTTCCAGAATATGATCGCCCTTACCCGGATTTAAAGCCGCTAAAATTTTGGCACATTTGTCTTTTTGGGCTTGTTCAAGGGTTTTGTCCGTCTGCCCCGCGTATAAAGCGCTTGAATACATCATGGTGTTGTCTAACCATAACGAATAAAAGTTGTTTCCTAAATCGTAGTGCGATTGGATATTTTTCTTGCTACCTGATTTGGTGTTTTTATTGAAGAAATGTTTGATCTGATAAATCAATGAACCTAAGCTTGAACCAAAAATGAGTCGATCCAATGAGGATCGATTTTTAATCGCTAATACAAGAAAACTTTCTAAATCGTCGGTATGCCAATAGTGTTTAAAGTATGCTTCCGCAACACCGATATCGCCCCGCGAAATCACCAGTTTAAACACCTTGGTATCTAGAATCTGAATTTGAATAGGCTTGGCGGGTTGATCAGGATCGGGATGACCAAATACATGTTCTGAGCCGTCCGGTAAGGTGACATTGACGGTCCCTCCTTGAATGTGACTAAACGCTTTAAATAGAAGTTTTTGTGAAAATGAGGACATTTATGAAGTTTTAATTTCTGGAGGTTGTGGTTTTTTGTAAAATTTGGCGCCTTTAATCCATAGTTTAAAGGCTTGCCAATGAATTTTCAGCACAACACCCATGGTTAGAATGGGAAAACGGAGGATTGCTTCCCACATTTTTGCTTTGGTTAAAGGATATTCAGTGCCACTGACACTCGTCATGAGGGTGTGGACATCGCCTTGAAAATAGTCGATACGACTGACATATTTTGGCATTTCTTTATGACCAGACTGTTGCATAAATCGAAACTGGTAATTGCCAATCACATCAAAAAATGGTGAAACATGAAATACTTTTTGCGTCCGCAGAGTTTTTCCCCAAGGAATCGATGCCTCACCAGAGCTATCTAAAATATACGTATGACGTTCACCAAAGGTATTGTTAACCTCTGCAATGACCACTCTTAAAACGCCATTTGCCGAATGGCAAAACCAAAAGCTCACAGGGTTAAAAACAAAGCCAAGGATTCTGGGGAAAGTGTGCAACCAAATTTCTCCGTCAATCTCTTGGTGGCCTTTTTCTACAAGGAGGGATTCTACCCATTCTAAGGATTGGCGGTGCTCGTCTCCGTGATCTTGATCATAAAAAGACATCCACGAAAACCGGTTGTCTCCCACACCGTGATGGGTAAGTAATTCAGGATCTAAGCGTCTAGATCGCATGGGAATCCGTAGATAAAACATGGGGTAATGGAAGCGATTTTCCGGCGCATGGCGATGGTGGATCACTTGTCCAAAGTGAATGGAAGCACGGTTAAGTAAACTCATGAGATCTGAATGGTTTTTAAAAGTGCGCGTGCGGCAACGATTCCTGATTGAAAGCCATCTTCATGAAAGCCATAGCGTGTCCATGCGCCGCAGAAAAACGTACGGTGTTGTCCTTGTAAATCTGGGAGTTGGTTTTGTGCTTTTACAGCAGCGAGATTGAAAATAGGGTGTGCATATTCAATGACGGTATGGGTTTTATTTTTGTCAGGTAAAACCTGCGGATTTAAACTCACCACCACGGGTGTTTGATCAGTTGTCACGGGAATCGGTTGCAATTTGTTAATCAGGTAGTGCACACAAACAGCAGGAGAATGATCTACGCCACTTGTTTCACAGGAATAATTCCATGCCGCCCATACTTTTTCTAATTGGGGTAACACGCTACGGTCCTCATGGACGTAGGCGAGATTGTTTTTATATGCTACTGCGCCGAGGACTGATTGTTCCTGGGGTGTTGGCGCGTTTAACAACGCCAAGGTTTCATCAGCATGACTGGCAAAGATAACGTAATCAAAAGCCTGACTCGACCCATTCTTGAAATGCAAGGAGATGGCTTCGCCACTATCTTTTGGTCTATCGCAAGAAATGATGGGTTCTTGGGTGATGTTAACGCCACTTTTTGTGAGAGCCTTTACAGCCCGTTGAACATACTCTCTAGAGCCTCCTTGGACCGTTAACCATTGAGGGCGGTTTAACACATTTAAAAGGCCATGGTTCTCACAAAAGCGCATCAAGGTCAGGATTGGGAAGCTTAACATTTCCGTTAATGAGCAAGACCAGATAGCACCAATCATGGGTAGCAGATACCAGTTTTGAAACGATTCGCTAAATTGATGGCGATGCAAAAAATCCTGTACGGATTCAGAGGAATTTACGGTGCTTTTTGTTGCGATTGCTTTTCCAAGTCGATTAAACCGCAGGATGTCTTTGACCATCTTTAAAAAAGGCGGACTGAAGAGATTGCGACGTTGCGCAAAAAGCGTATCCAAGTTATCTCCAGCCCACTCTAAGCGATGGCCATTTTTTTGCGGAATGGAAACCGAGAATGACATTTCGGATTTGGCGACTGGCACACCTAGTTCTTCGAAGAAAGCGATCAAACCAGGATAGGTCCACTCATTGAATACCAAAAACCCAGTATCGATTGGAAAAGACGCCTCTTGCCCTATTGGAGTGAAGTCAATCGTATGGCTGTGACCACCGATGTGTTTGCCTTTTTCAAATAAAGTAACGGACAGCCCTGCCTCATTTCGTAGGGCATATGCACAACTTAAACCAGAGATTCCAGCACCAACAATTGCGACACGAAGGCGTTGCGACATTATGGGCTTCCGGCTAGTAATTTCTCTATTTGCGCCGTCACTTTTTTGCTATCGGGCTTAATTAAACTGCTATACGCCTCCACCACATTGCCATCGCGATCGATGAGGTATTTATAAAAATTCCACTTGGGAGTGGTTTTCGTTTTATCAATGAGGTATTTGAATAATGGGTTGGCTTCAGATCCACTTACCACTGTTTTAGCTATCATTGGGAATTTTACGTCATAGGTATTTTTACAAAACTCGGCGATTTCTTTATTGGAACCGGGCTCTTGACTACCAAAGTCGTTGGATGGAAAGCCGATGATCACAAAGCCTTTGGCACTGTAATCGGCGTAAATTTTTTCGAGAGCTTCATATTGCGGGGTAAAGCCGCAATAGCTTGCTGTATTAACAACCATGACGACTTTACCTTTGTATTGGCAGAGGTCTTGTGTCACTTCATCTTGTAATCTCGGAAATTTAAAATTTAATGACGCCGGACAAGACGCAACGCTGCCAGGTTTGGTGCTGGACTGAGCTTGAGCTGGAATATGCGTCAATAGCGTAAACAAAGCAGCTACAAATAACGGTAATATTTTCATCACAGTATTGCCCTTCTTATTTTTATGAATCGGTTTATTATCCACCGAGTCTAAGCCATAATTCGATCTCTTTCAGAATTACTCTTAAAATATAAAAATGGAAATAACCGCCTACCCTCCGCCAAGCTTTGAGAATAAGATTTGTGATCTGGGCGATCCTGTTAGCCTTCTGCAAAAAAAATTACAAGTCCTTGAAAAACCAATGGTTTTTACCAATGGTGTGTTTGACATCTTGCACCGTGGCCATATCACGTACTTAGCACAGGCCCGATGCCTTGGAAAAAGTCTAGTCGTTGGTGTCAACGCGGATGAGTCTGTCAAAATGCTTGGTAAAGGCGCTGATCGTCCCATTAATCAGCAATCGGATCGGATGGCGATGCTCGCCGCCTTAGAGTGTGTCGATTTAGTAGTCTGTTTTGCTGAAAAGACGCCTCTGAAAATCATTGAACTGATCAAACCCGATTGCTATGTCAAGGGGGGAGATTATCAGATTGAGACTCTTGCTGAGACCGCTCTTGTTAAATCTTGGGGCGGCATAGCCTGCGCTATTCCTTTTCAGTTTGAGCGTTCCACCACCAAGTTACTGGAAAAAATCCGCAACTAAGGTTGCCGAGGGACACTTTCAGCTTGTCCACGAATAGGGCCACTGAGCTCGATAACAGAAGCCGGTCCAGTGGACAGACTCATCTGACTATCTTCAATGATGCTGTCCTCCAGAGGTAAACTGGCAAATCTCAGATCTTCAAGACTACGGACTAGCACAGAGGAACCACACAGAATGATGAGTGCGAGCCCATAATTAATGACGATCAAAACAGTAAGGCAAAAGTGTAATTTTTTCATGACTCCTTCTGCTCTTGAAGTTGCAACCAATGATGCAGTCCCTCCAACACCAGGAGTGGGGCAACCATACATTGTTGTGCAGGTCGGAGTAATGTAGGAAGCCGATTTGCGAGCGCCTGTGCATTGCCACCGGTGATGAGAAGAGTTTGTGGTTCGGTGTGCATCATGGCCAATTGGATGGCGCCGAGTTGCGCATGTATCACCCCTTGAAAGATGGCGTCTTGCGTGTTGTCGCCAAAAAATGAATTTGGGGGGGGCGCATCCATGGCATGAAGTTGTGGTAACTGGGCGGTTTTTTTGCCTAACGACTCGAACATCAAATCCATTCCGGGAATAATCCAGCCGCCCACAAATTGGTGAGCTTGGTTCACATAATCGATTGTGCAAGCGGTGCCGGAATTAACGACCAGAAAGTTACCCTCTGGTGCTTTTTGGTGCGCACCAAAAAGTGCTGCCCAACGGTCGTGACCTAAATGGGTAATGGGCTGGTATTGGTTGATCAATTGGGGATGGCGTTGGCTTGCCGTGAATTGCTGAATTGATATATCCGGCAGTATCTTGAGAAAAAAAGTTTCCCACATTTGTAGAATTTCAAGAGAGCTGACATTGCAGATCACGATCGATTGAACATGCATTTTGGCAGATGCTAAATCAGCTTGCAAATTTGTTAGCCCTTGCTTGAGTTTTGTATGTGCGATAACTTGCAGGGCTAATCCATCTATTGACGTATCATTATTGGAAGTGAGTATGTACTTTGATCTGGTATTGCCAATATCGAGGAGTAAAGCGATCTTACGCATGGCTGAATTTTCGTAATGTGAGTTCGCCGCTGGTGATGTCTTGGGTAATGTTATCCGATTGAATTTGTAGATGTCCGGAGGCATTCACGCCTAAACACGCTCCGTTGATGAGAATCCGATCTTCTTGTTTGAGACTCACCAATTGATTTTTCCAAGCGTGCCAGGCATTCCATTGTGGCTGAAAAGGTACAAAACCTTCTGCTTGAAAGATGTCGAGCATGTCTCCTAAGTCTAAACATAACTGTCGCCAAATGTCTTGGAGATTGATCTGCATCGCAGGGTGAAGGTCGGTGAGGTTGGCATGAGCAAAGGAGGGTGCGGTATTTGGAGATAAGGATAGATTCAGGCCAATGCCGATGATCATCCACAAGGGGGCATTTTCATCCTTTTGGCCGCCTTCTACCAAGATTCCGCCCATCTTGCGCTCACCAAGAAGGAGGTCATTAGGCCATTTGAGACCAAGACCTAAAGCTCGTGCGACCGTTGGATTGATCCCCGAAATCTGACACAGACTATTCATTAAACAAACACCACAAGCAAGGGTTAAACCTTGTAAGTCCATCATGGTGTATGAGGAAGGAAATGGATATGCAAGAGAAAAGGTGAGGGATTCGTGGGCATTGGAGTTCCATTGGTTGCCACGCCGGCCACGTCCAGCCGTTTGCGAAAGGGCCAGCAGTGCCGTTGGTTCAACGAGGGTTCGCGCATGCCATCGGTTCAACAAATCAGTGTTGGTCGAATGGGTTTGCTCGATGATTTCATACTGCCAGTGAACGCTCATACATGCTATTGTAGAAAGAAATCAAGTAGATGGGAAACGTTTTCAATACAGAATATGTCTCAGTTCAATAGCAAATCATTTTATTTCGCTCG
>Ga0007809_10000677_pt1 | contig 14284 bp, 8 predicted proteins | sample CryBogCBE02Aug07_FD_60383 | JGI IMG/M metagenome (GOLD analysis project Ga0007809, IMG submission 60383) | Freshwater microbial communities from Crystal Bog, Wisconsin, USA - CBE02Aug07 | ecosystem: Environmental > Aquatic > Freshwater > Lake | place: Crystal Bog, Wisconsin, USA | collected...
AACTAATTTTATATCTGTTTGTAAAGAGTATTATTTTTAAGCACTCTTTGCATTTTTTGCGACTATCGCATCAGCTACATGTCCTGGTACATCAGCATAGTGATCGAGCTCCATAGAACTACTTGCACGACCTTTTGTCATGCTGCGAAGGTTGGTTGTATAGCCAAACATTTCACCAAGAGGGACGAAGGCTGTAATTTCCTTAACGTTAGCCTGTAAATCTTCCATTGATTCAATACGTCCACGTTTTGAGTTAAGGTCACCAATTACTTCACCCATGTTTTCTTCTGGAGTTACTGCAACTACTTTCATAACTGGTTCTAGTAGAACAGGACTTGCCTTTCGGACACCTTCTTGTAGAGCCATAGATCCAGCGATTTTGAAGGCCATTTCTGATGAGTCAACATCGTGGTAGCTTCCATAATAAAGTTCTGCCTTAATATCGACAACTGGATAGCCAGCGAGCACACCATTAGACATAGCTTCTTCAATTCCAGCTTTAACGGCCGGGATATATTCAGTTGGAATAACTCCACCTTTGATGCTATTGATGAATTCAAAACCTTTTCCAGCTTCATTCTGAGATAGTCGAAGCCATACGTCACCGTATTGACCGCGTCCACCAGATTGTCGGATGAACTTACCTTGGATTTCAACTGCATCTTTTCGAATTGTTTCACGATACGCCACTTGTGGTGCACCGATATTAGCAACAACATTGAATTCTCGTTTCATTCGATCAACGATAATTTCAAGATGTAATTCACCCATTCCATTAATAATGGTCTGACCGGTTTCATGATCAACTCTCACTCGGAATGTAGGATCTTCTTCAGCGAGACGCTGCAATGCAATACCCATTTTTTCCTGGTCAGCTTTTGTAGCAGGTTCAATGGCGATACTTACGGGTGGTTCAGGGAACGTAATACTCTCAAGAATAATAGGTTTAGCAATATCACAAAGCGTATTTCCGGTAGTTGTGCCTTTGAGACCTACGATTGCTGCAATATCTCCAGCAGTAACTTCTGTCACATCTTCACGCTTGTCAGCTTGCATACGAACAATTCGTCCAACGCGTTCTTTCTCACCCGTAGAGCTATTTAGGATATAGCTACCTGCAGTGACTTTACCGCTATATACACGGAAATAAGCAAGCTTACCAACAAATGGGTCAGTTGCAATTTTGAACGCAAGTGCTGCAAATGGTTCATTGTCTGCTGGCTTACGTTCTATTTCTTCATCCGTTTTAGGATGTGTGCCCCAGGTGCTACCACGATCAAGTGGACTTGGTAGCACGTCAACCACTAGGTCAAGTACCTTCTCAACGATAACACCACGGCCATCTCCACCAGTTACTGGGAAGAATCGTCCACTAAGTGTAGCGGTGCGGATTGCTTGTTTAATCTCTTCAGTTGATAGACCTTCTTCGCCAACCTCAAAATATTTTTCTAAGATTTTCTCGTCTTCAGCAACTGCATTTTCAACAAGCAGACTTCGCGCTTTAGTCGCTTGATCTAGCATATCCGCAGGAATATCCCCTTCAATAAGCTCATGATCAGTAAATTCTTTATAGGTATATGACTTCATTGTTACGAGGTCGATAACACCATTGATAGCTTGTTCAAACCCTATAGGAAGATGGATCGGGAAAGCACGCTTGTTGAGTCGATTGTGGATAGAATCAAGAGATTTATAGAAGTCTCCACCAGTTTGATTAATCTTATTGATGAAACACATTCTCGGTACGTTATATTTATCAGCTTGACGCCATACCGTTTCAGATTGTGATTCAACACCCATTTTACCGTCAAATACAACAACTGCACCATCGAGCACTCGGAGCGATCGCTCTACTTCAACAGTAAAGTCGATGTGTCCTGGTGTATCGATAATGTTAATCTGGTGATCTTTCCAATAACTAGTAACGGCAGCAGAAACAATCGTGATACCACGTTCTCTTTCTTGCGCCATCCAGTCAGTAGTTGTTTCACCTTCGTGCACAGCACCAATTTTGTGCTTTAGACCAGTTCGGTACAAAATACCTTCAGTAGTCGTTGTTTTACCAGCGTCAATATGTGCAATAATTCCAATATTGCGCATCTTATCCATAGGGGTTGCTTTAGCGGCCATAAATTCCTCGTTTTATTAAAATGTTAAAAGTAATGCGTTTCTTATCGTGCGAAGTGAGCAAATGCTCTGTTAGATTCAGCCATTTTGTGGGTGTCTTCACGCTTCTTAACTGCAGATCCGGTACCATTAAATGCATCCATGATTTCTGCTGCAACACGGTCAGCCATTGGCATACCTTTACGAGATCGAGCGGCTGCTACGAACCACATAAGTGTAAGATGACTCTGTCTTTGTCCGCGAACTTCAAATGGAATCTGATAGTTAGCGCCACCAACACGACGTGAACGAGTTTCTACGTTAGGCTTAACGTTATCTAATGCTTGGTTTAATACTTCAAGCGGATTTTCCTGCTTCAATTTCTTGGCAGCTGTTTCCATACCGTCATAGATAATTTTCTCAGCAAGTTGCTTTTTACCGTTTAGCATTACACGGTTGATTAACCGAGCAACACGAACGTCATTGTATTTACGATCTGCTGGTATATCTCGTACCAGGCTCTTGGTTTTCTTTCGTGGCATTTCTGTACTCCTTTATATATACTTCTGTTCGCTCTTCAACCTAATGTAGTAGGAGAAGCGGTCACTGAAGCCACTAAAATTATTTACTATCTCTTTTTGCTCCGTATTTGCTACGGCCACTTTTACGATTGCTAACACCTTGAAGGTCTAAGCTACCACGTACAACGTGATAACGTACACCAGGTAAGTCAGGAACACGACCACCTCTAATTAGAACAACAGCGTGTTCTTGGAGGTTATGACCTTCACCACCAATGTATGCCCATACTTCATACCCATTTGTAAGGCGCACACGTGCAACCTTACGAAGAGCTGAGTTAGGCTTCTTTGGAGTTTTAGTCGTTACCTTAACACATACACCACGCTTAAACGGCGCAGGCTTTTCGTAAGCTTTGGTTTTTAGGTTGTTAGTCACACGTAAAAGAGCTGGTGATTTACTTTTGTAAACACTTGTCTTTCGTGATTTTCTAACTAATTGATTAATTGTTGGCATAACTTCCTTTATTTAAACAGATTTAAGCTTCTTCGTCAATGGTTTCATCTTCGTCGGTCTCTGGAATATATCCAGTACCAACAGGAATCTTGCGACCCAAGATAACATTTTCTTTAAGACCATAGAGTTGATCAACCTTACCGCTTGTAGCAGCACTGATGAGTACTCTCGTAGTATCCTGGAAGCTTGCTGCAGAGAGGAAGCTATCAGCCCAGGTAGAAACCTTTGTAATTCCTAGCAATAGTTGGCTAAATTGCGCAGGTTTCTTCTTATTTGCTACAAGTCCTATGTTCGCTTCGATAACCGCAGCTTTACTTGCAATATCTCCAGTAACATACTCGCTGTCACCTGGTTCTTCAATAGTGACACGACTAAACATTTGTCGTACAACAATTTCTAAATGTTTGTCGGCAATATTTTGACCTTGTGAAGCAAAGATCTTACTGATTTCGTTCATGATATAGCGTTGTGTGGATTCAACACCTTTCAGTCGCATAAGATCATGAAGGTTAACGGAACCGCTGGTAAGACGATCACCAGCTTTGACGGCATCCTTATCCTTAACAAGAAGTTGTTTGAAACCAGGTATTTCATAACGGACGATTGCCTGATCTTTTGGAACAATTGTTACTTCAGTTTCAGTAAGCGTAACTTTGCCAGCCATGCTCGCAATAAGTGGCTCACTCGCCTTATCCTTAGCGGCTAATACATCACCAATAGCAACTTCTTGCCCTTCAGCTACAGACGCCTTGCGGCCCTGCAGTGGCAATACTAGTGACTGTTGGTCTTGACCAACTACCTGGATAATGTAGTGATCACCTTCTTCCCATACATTGGCAGTACCATCAACATCTGAAAGATACGCTTGACCCTTTGGAGTTCGAACTTCGAAAAGTTCTTCAACGCGGTTGAGGCCTTGTGCAGTTTCGTCAGCAATAGTAGCGCCGGCACGGTGCTTAGAGTCTAGTGATAACTGCGTACCAGGTTCACCGATACTTTGTGCAGCAATAACACCAACTGGATGACGGTTTTCAACGAGTTGACCAGTTGCAGGATCAATTCCATAACTCTTTCGGCTAATACCACGAACGGTACCAGTCGTGAGTGCGCTCATGATCTTTACTTCTGCAAGGTCGCTCTTATCGATATCAGCAGCTAGCGCGCGAGTGATAAGCTCACCTTTTTTAACAATTGTTGTTCCGTTAGCTGCAATCTTTTCAGCCGCAAAACGACCTTCGAGTTTAAGTGCAAACGTAACACCAATTTCTTCGGCATCGCTTCGGTAGATAGTGAAACCTGGATCTTCAACATCTTCATCCACGATAAACACATCTTGCGATACGTCTACGAGTCGTCGAGTGAGATAACCAGAGTCAGCAGTCTTAAGGGCAATATCGATGAGGGCTTTTCGTGTACCACGAGTACCAGTAAAGTATTCAAGCGGAGTTAGACCGCTCTTATAGCTCGACTTAATAGGAAGTTCAATCGCCCGGCCGCTCGTATCTGAAACGACGCCAAGCATACCAACGCTGTTCTTCATTTGGCCGATGTTACCACGAGCACCAGAAACAACTGCGATTGACATAGAGTTATCCTGTGTTGCGAGTTGTTCGGCAAGCATTGACTGTACTTCATTGTCTACTTTGAGCCAGTTATCGATCGTTAATCGGTACCGTTCGTCATCAGTGGTGAAGCCTGCTTCGTACTGATTACTAATATCTGCGGCCTTTACTTCACCGGCATCAATAACCTTTTCAATACCAACGATTGATGGGAAGTCATCCATACCCATTGAGATTCCAGAAACTGTTGCGTATTCAAACGCAAGATCTTTGAGATTGTCTGCAATTTCAGCAGTTTTCTCTTGTCCATAGTTTTCATATACCTCAGCCATAACTTTTTGAATGCGCTTTTTAGGCATTGCTTCATTTTGGAATGGGAAATCTTCTGGGAATAGCTCATTAAAGAGTAAACGTCCAAGTGTAGTTTCTCGAACAACACCTCTAAATGATACAGATATCGGTGATTGCAGTTTTAATTCGCCTTCGTCATATGCCATTAGTGCTTCATTGACATCACTGAAGTTTCGACGTGCATCAGTCGCAAATTTATCGTACGTAAGATAGTAGGCACCGAGCACGATATCCTGCTCAATGTGGAGTACTGGTGAACCATCCGCAGGCTTTAAGATGTTCTTACTAGCAGCCATGATTTCACGAGCTTCTTTTTGAGCAGCGTCAGATAATGGAAGATGAACAGCCATTTGGTCACCGTCAAAGTCAGCGTTAAATCCTTTACATACTAGAGGATGAAGCTGGATAGCTTTTCCTTCAATTAATCGAGGCTGGAATGCTTGAATTGAAAGTCGGTGCAATGATGGTGCACGGTTAAGTAGCACATACTTGCCAGCGATTACGATATCGAGTGCATCCCATACAACTGTTTCACCCATTTCAATAAGTCGAGTTGCTGAACGAATATTATGAGCGTGCTCATCAGCGATAAGCTGACCAATAACAAACGGCTTGAATAATTCAAGTGCCATCATCTTTGGAAGACCACATTCATTAATCTTAAGTTCAGGTCCTGCGACAATTACAGAACGTCCAGAGTAGTCGACACGCTTTCCGAGTAAGTTTTGTCGGAACCGACCTTGCTTACCTTTGAGCATGTCACTAAGACTCTTAAGTTTTCGCCGTTGGCCGGTGTTTGATACAGCACGTCCACTACGAGCTGAGCTGTTATCTATCAGCGCATCAACAGCTTCCTGAAGCATACGCATTTCGTTTCTTCGAATTACTTCGGGAGCGTTAAGATCAACTAATTTTTTAAGTCGATTGTTACGGTTAATAACACGTCGGTAAAGATCATTGAGATCTGATGTTGCAAAACGACCACCGGTAAGCTGTACCATTGGACGAAGATCTGGAGGAATAACAGGAAGCACCGTGAGACACATGCTCACAGGTGTAATGCCAGCACGTTGCATGCTCTCTAGGATCCGAAGTCGTTTCATGATCTTTTTCTTACGTTGTCCCTTAGCTTCTTCTACTTCACCAGAAAGTTGCTTAATAAGTGAATCTAGTTCAACTCTTTCAAGCATTCCCTTGACGGCTTCACCACCCATGCCAACCTTAATAAGGTCTTGTAGTTCATCTGGAAGCAGGCGATAGTCTGTTTCGCTCATAAGTGCATTAAGCTGTAGGCTATCAAGTTGTGTTTTAAGGAGCTCATAGTCTTTTGCAGTTTCTTCTAATTCCTTAGTTCGTTCTGCGGCTAGTTGCTTAACGTTGGCGTTTTCTTCAGCAGCCATCTTTTCGTAACGAGCTTCAATTGCAACCTTCGCGGCTGCGGCTTCAGCTTCTTTATCTGCTTTGATCTGATCTCGTTTTTCTTCCTTTACGTCAAGTACAACGTAACTTGCGAAGTAAGCAATTCTTTCAAGATTCTTGACCGTCATGTTAAGAACAAGACCGATAGAACTTGGAGTTCCACGAAGGAACCAGATGTGCGTTACTGGGCACGCAAGTGCAATATGACCCATTCGTTCACGTCGAACGATAGACTTAGTTACAAGTTCACCATTCTTGTCTACTGCAGCTTCGCGGCTCCGAAGACCTTTATATTTGGAATCATTTGAGTTGATATCCTTAACCGGTCCGAAAATCTTTTCGCAAAAGAGCCCATCGCGTTCAGGTTTCTGTGTCCGATAGTTAATTGTTTCAGGCTTGGTTACTTCACCATAGCTCCATTCCATAATGTCACTTGGGCTTGCGACAGCAAGTCGAACTGCATCAAAATCGGCAATATTGGTACCATATGTGTATTTACGCATTGGTCACCTCCTCTTCATTAACTTCAACGGGTAATTCGGCTGTTTCAACCTCTTCACCATTTTCATCTACTACTAGAAAATCTTCACCAACTACGTCAGCTGAAAGATCAAGGTCATTAATTTCTGATTGTGGCGCTTCAACAGCCGATAAGTGTGAAGCTTCATCTTTGATATTCACTTCAAGTAGTTCCTCTGCATCTACAACTTGTCCCATGTTTTGATCAATAAGATCAACCTTAAGTCCAAGTCCCTGTAGTTCTTTAACAAGCACGTTAAAGCTTTCTGGAACCTTAGGTCCAACAATTTCAGTCTGCTTAATGATACTTTCGTACGCTTTTGCTCGTCCGTATACATCGTCAGATTTAATGGTTAGCATTTCCTGTAAAGTACTCGCGGCACCATAGGCTTCAAGCGCCCATACTTCCATTTCACCAAATCGCTGTCCACCATTTTGTGCTTTACCGCCAAGTGGTTGCTGAGTAACCATAGTGTATGGTCCAGTTGAACGAGCATGAATCTTATCCGCAATCATGTGATTGAGCTTAATCATGTACATAGAACCAACCGTTGTTCGTTCCTTGAATGCTTCACCAGTTCGTCCGTCAAACAATTGTTGCTTTCCGTCTTCTGGAAGTCCTGCTTCTTTGAGGAGGCTTCGGATTTTATCTATTGGCACACCGTTAAATGGAGGGGTTGCAACATGAAGTCCAAGTGCACGCGCTGCCATACCAAGGTGCGTTTCGAATAGCTGACCGAGGTTTGAACGGCTTGGGATACCAAGCGGGTTAAGAATGATGTCCATCGGGGTACCATCTTCAGTAAATGGCATATCTTCTTGTGGAAGAATTCGGGCAATAACACCCTTGTTACCGTGACGTCCACCAAGCTTATCTCCAACTGCTACTTTTCGCATTTGAGCGACGAAGACCTGAATCTGCATGATAACGCCAGCCTTAAGTTCATGACCGTTTGCACGGCTGAATACCTTAACGCCAACAACCTTACCATGTTTACCATTACTCATTCTCTGAGAAGTATCACGGACTTCTTTAGCTTTTTCACCAAAGATAGCACGTAAAAGTCGTTCTTCGCTTGAAAGCTCTTGTTCACCCTTTGGAGTAATCTTACCAACAAGGATATCGCCAGGATGCACTTCCGCACCAATTCGTACGATACCTTCTTCGTCAAGGTGGCGAAGCGCTTCTTCTGAAACGTTTGGAATATCCATGGTTACAATTTCAGGTCCGAGTTTTGTTTCACGAACTTCAGTCATGTAATCAACGATATGAATACTTGTGAACTCATCATCTTTAACTAATCGATCACTGATGATGATGGCGTCTTCGAAGTTGTAACCTGCCCATGGCATGAATGCAACTAGCAGATCCTTACCAAGTGCGAGTTCGCCATTGTCTACGCTCATACCTTCGATAAGAACATCGCCTGCTTTAACTACATCACCACTGCTAACAACAACTTTTTGATTGATACTAGAACCTTCGTTACTTCGTTGGAATCGCAAAGGAACATATGTTTTCTTTACTTTTTCGTATTGAACAACAACACCATCTCCAGCCGCTTTGATAACGGTACCGCTATCTTCAGCAAGCACGATTTGTCCGGTATTTCGAGCAGCATTTGCTTCCATGCCAGTTCCAACGATAGGAGCGGTAGGATTAATAAGTGGTACTGCTTGGCGCTGTTGATTACTACCCATGAGTGAGCGGTACACATAGTTCTTTTCAATAAACGGAATAAGCGAAGCAGATGAACCTACAATTTGCTTGAGCGCTGCGTCCATATACGTAACATCATTTGAATCAACTTCACCTGCAACGAGATGACTTCGAGCGGAAACACGGTCATTTACAAAATAGCCATCAGCGTCAATGTCATTTCCAGCACCGGCAATAACAGCCTTTTCTTCTTCAAAAGCGTCTAGATAGACAACTTCAGAAGTAACTTTAGCTTTAATTGGCCATGTGGCTTTCGTTTTAATAGCGTCAAGTTTCTTTACGTCAGCAGCAGAGATAGTTGCGCCTTTTTTAACGATCACTTTACCTTTTTCATCTTCAAGATCGACAGCAGCAATATGACCAGCTAAATCTTTAGCAGGAAGCGCACTAAGCACTTTTCGGTAAGGAGTTTCAAGGAAACCATAGTCATTAATACGTGCATAGCTCGCCATATTAAGGACAAGTCCAATATTTGCACCTTCAGGAGTTTCTACTGCACAAATACGTCCGTAGTGTGTCGCGTGCGCATCACGTACTTCAAATCCTGCACGTTCTCGACTAAGACCACCAGGTCCCATAGAGCTCAAGCGTCGCTTATGAGCAAGTTCAGATAATGGATTAATTTGGTCCATAAACTGGCTAAGTTGTGAGCTTGCGAAGAATTCACGAACTGCAGCAACAACTGGACGAGCATTAATAAGCTGACCAGGAGTAACTGTCTCGATTTCACTCATAGACATTCGGTCCATAGCGTTTCGTTGCATTCTTAGAAGTCCAATTCGGAATTGTCGTTGTACAAGTTCACCAACTAATTTAACTCGTCGGTTCGCAAGGCTATCGATATCGTCAGCAGGTTCTTGTGTGTTATTAAGACGAATAATTTCAGCAACAATCGCTAAAAGGTCTTCAAGACGCATTACTCGGTTTTCGGTCGTATTTTGAACATCAAGATCAAGTCGTTTGTTTATTTTGTATCGTCCAACGCGGCTAAAATCAAATCGCTTGAAATTATAGAACATATTTTCAAGTAATGAACGAGCATTATCATGCGTTGCAAGGTCACCTGGTCGAAGTCGTCGATATACTTCAATTAATGCTTCGTTTGTTCCTTTTGAGGGATCTTTTTCAAGTGTCGCATCAACGTAACTAAGCTTACCTTGGTCGACATGCTTCATCGCTTCTTTGATTGATGTTTCGCTCATTCCAAGTGCTTTGAAAAGAGTTGTTACTGCAATTTTTCGGCGTCGATCTATTTTTACGTACATCGCACCATTTACTGCTGTTTCAAATTCTAACCAAGCACCACGGTTAGGGATTACCTTCGCACCGTATAGCCGTGAATTACCGTGGTTTTCCGCAATAAAGAAAACACCTGGACTTCTAATCAATTGGCTAACGACAACACGCTCTGCACCGTTAATAACGAATGTTCCCCGCTGAGTCATCCATGGATAATCACCGAGATAAATCTCTGATTCCTTAACTTCACCAGTAACTTTGTTTGTTAGTTCAACCACTGCCTTAAGGGGCGCGTCATAACTAACGTTATTTTCTCGGGCTAAGGCCTCTGAAATCTTTGGTTCTTCGAAATGGTAACTCTTAAAAGAAAGAGATAATTTCGTTCCAGTATAGTCGTCAATTGGGCTTACTTCAGCAAGTAATTCACCTAATCCTTCGTCTACAAACCATTGGAAACTCTTATTTTGATGATCTACAAGATTCGGAAGATTAATATCTTCGTTTTTAGTGTAGTAAATACGGGATGCTGATGCATCACTCTTCATAGCTGCTGTCTTGGCCATAAAAAAGCAGACTCCTGTTTAAATTTAACTGATTGTTACCTTGTTTTTGCGCGCGAAGGATAACTAAGCGGGGGTGTTTGGTACTCGTTTTTTGAGACAAGCGAGCACAGCCCGATTACACTACTTCTTGCAAGAAGTTTGCACCACTGTTAGTTAATTGTCAATACTTTAGTACTTTTTATTTGCGATTGGTTATAATTTCGTCAATAAGACCATACTTTTTAGATTCTTCAGCCGTCATCCAATAATCACGTTCAACATCTTGCTCAATCTTAGAAAGTTTTTGGCCCGTATTATTAGCAAGTATTTGGTTCAACTGTTTTTTGAGTCGCAAACCCTCTTTAAGGTCAATTTCCATATCAGTCACTTTACCTCTAGTACCACTACTTGGTTGATGGATCATAGTTGTAGCGTGCGGCAACATATACCGTTTGCCCTTAGTGCCACTACTGAGCAAAAAGGCACCCATACTAGCCTGCACACCAAGTCCAACAGTCTGAATATCACATTTAACAAATTGCATAGTGTCATAGATTGCCATCCCATCGTAAACACTTCCACCGGGACTATTAATATAGAAGATAATGTCCTTCTTAGGATCTTGAGACTCCAAAAAAAGCATTTGGGCCACAACAAGATTTGCAGTATGTTCGTTTACGTCTTCACCCAAAAATATAATACGATCCTTGAGTAGTCGGCTGTAGATATCATAGGCACGTTCAATACGGCCGTCGTTTTCTATAACTGTTGGTATGAGCATATTTTTCATACTATAAATATAATACACAAAGTTGGCACTCGTCAATAGAGAGTGCTAATTACTGTGCGTATTTTACTAATGTTGCTACTGTTTTCTCAGTCAGCATTCGAGAAGCAACATCTCGCTTTGCTTCAGGTTTTTCAAGCTCAGACTGCATCTGCGCGTCTGTGTACTGGCCTTTCATAATCTGCATGCGCACCTCCATCTCCTCAGGAGTAATGGTTAGATTTTCAACTGCGGCTATTTCACTAAGTATTAGACCTGCCTTCAAACGCTCTTCAGCAGCAGGCTTAAGTTCTTTTTCTTTGTAAGTTTCTTCTGTAAGTTTTGCGTTTGCAAGATATTCTTTAAACGTTTGCCCTCGGTATGCGAGATTTTGCTTAAATTCGCGGTCAACGCTTTCCATTTGCTCTTCGAGTAGTGACTCTGGGAGTTTAATAGCAGTTTGCTGAACGAGATCCTTAATAAGGGTATTCTCGAATTCAGCTTTTGCTTGTCGATCTTTTTCTTCCTTGAGCTGCTTCTTGATGTCTGCCTTAAGCTCTGCAACTGTTTTAAAAGGGCCTACAGTCGATGCAAAAGTGTCATCAAGCACAGCTTTAGACGTTTCTTCCACCTTTTTCACTGTAATCTTAAATGTTACTTTCTTGCCTTGTAATGCTTTGACTCCGTAGTCTTTAGGGAATGGAATAGAGAACGTTTTTTCTTCACCCTTTTTTAAACCAACGACATTATCTTCAAACCCAGGAATAAAAGTATTACTTCCAAGTGCGAGTGGATAATCCTTACCACTTGCTCCACTCACTAGTTCGCCCTTAGCATCACTTCCTTCAAAATCTATATTGACACGATCTTCGTTTTTAGCAGCTCTATCAACTTCCTTGTAGGTAGCTCCTTGCAATGCCAAGCGTTCCATAACTTCTGCTACGTCTTTAGCTGTCACTTCTTCGATTTTAGGCATTGTTCGCTTTTTCTTGTAGTTCGGAAGAGTAATAATTGGTAATACTTCGACCTCTGCGCTGAATTCTAGTTCTGTGAATGGTACAAATTTTAAAATATCTACTTTCGGTTGAGAAACAACTCTAATACCTTCCTTTGCAATTGCATCAGAATAAAAATGATTAATTGCTTCGTCGATTACTTCTGCCTGAAGTTGATTTGGATCAACTTGTTTTTCGACTAGATTAAGGGGGGCCTTACCAGTTCTAAACCCAGCCATTTTTACTTTTGGTGCCATCTTTTCAAGTACATGGGTTTTCATCGTACCTAAATCTGATATATCTGCCGAAATGACAATTTTAGTAATATTATTCTCTTGGGGTGTAGTTGTTATTTTCATATAAGTGTTAACTGTACCACAAATAACTGATGCTTTAAAGAGTTAATTGGCTCAGGCTAGAGTTTAGATTTTTGAACTATGTCTAGTAATGCATTGACTCAAAGATGAGCTTCGCTGTGGCAAAATCAGGGGAGGATTTAATGGATTCTGAAGTGCTGGGACTCAAAGGGGAGAAGCAGAATATTATTCGAGCAGGATCACCAATTTCAGCTCCACCGGCAGCAACACTAGAGGTGATATTTTTAGTTTTAATATCAGGAAGTGCAGTTGTAGGAGTCGTTCCAATGCACTCATCATAAACTAATGCGTTTGGGCCGTCAGCATTCGCTCTATCCCCGCGCGCATTTAGATAGTCCCTGCCACCCAGAAACGTTATGGGTGTGCTGTCTACTACTACAGCTGTGGTGCCGCTGCTGCCACCGGCAGCGTCCAAATGAATTTGTGATCCGGTTGGACTTATAAGTTTCAAAATATCTATTCCGGGTTGAAATTGATATTTCGAGCCCGTCACAGAGTTGTCTACTAAATTCCAGTTTGAAGGATATTTGAAAGATAATTTTTCGTACTTTAGTGTGCCAGTTTTCCATCCAGCGTATGGATCAGCTGCAGTAGTTTTAGTGGTTGTCGCGGTTGATGAAGTACTAGTCGTAGATTTCTTGTTTACTTGTTTGTAGCCTAAGTAACCGAGTCCCCCTACGAGAACGAGTACTACTATTAGTAGTAGGACTTCAACGAGTGTGAAACCCTTATTGTTATTAGTGTTGTTAGATATCTTGCCCATCTTAGATATGTTCCTTTTATTTATATTGTTACTTAGTTAGTTCTAAGCATAAGTATATTCTTTAACAAAAAAAAAGAAAAGACCATCTAATTACGTAGATAAATTTCTGAGCTTTCCTCTATGAAAAAAGCTTATCTGCAATGTTAGCAAAAGAGACAGAAGTTTCCTGACCTGTTTGGAGATCTTTTAGGACAACTCGCTTAATCTTTAGTTCGTTATCCCCAATAATCAGCACTTTTTTGTAGCCAGATTTATCTGCAGATTTTATTTTTTTATCAAGCTTTCTATCTATTGCATCAACAGCCACATGTATCCCTTCGGACCGCAAGTCTGAAATAAGCTCAACAAGTGCTTCGTAATGATCACCAACTATAAGTACCGCGACATCGACTGTTGTACCGAAATCTGGAAGCAGTTTATGTGTTTCTAGAAAATCACGGATTGATACATCACCCATCCCAAAGCCAACTGTTGGCAAAGGTTCTACTCCAAAGAGACCAACAAGGCCGTCATAACGTCCTCCGCCAAATAAGGACCGGTTATTTTCGGGAGCGGTATCAAACATTTCAAAAACAATATCTGTGTAATAATCAAAGCCTCTCATGAGACTGGTGTCGAAGGTCACATTAGTGATGCCTTCGCGACCTAAGAGCATTTGAAGATTATGGATTTGCCGGGCAGATGGCAATGCCTTCACTTCATCAGGTAGAGTGTTGAAATCATTTGCATCTAAGATTCTCGTGAGTTCTTCAATGTGATCTGAATGCACTAGCTTTTGAAGGCCTTCATTAAATACTTCCTTAGTCATCTTATTCTTCTTATCAATAAGTCTTATAACTGCAAGGGCATTTTCATCATCCATTGAGTACCGTGTTTTAAGCAGGTGATCA
>Ga0007809_10000681_pt1 | contig 14243 bp, 14 predicted proteins | sample CryBogCBE02Aug07_FD_60383 | JGI IMG/M metagenome (GOLD analysis project Ga0007809, IMG submission 60383) | Freshwater microbial communities from Crystal Bog, Wisconsin, USA - CBE02Aug07 | ecosystem: Environmental > Aquatic > Freshwater > Lake | place: Crystal Bog, Wisconsin, USA | collected...
ATGAAAAGACAATAAAAAAAAGCTTGTTTGTAAAACAAAAAAAGAAGAAAATAACAATGTACGTCAAATAAAATTTAATTTTAATTTACGATTAATTTTTATTATCAAAGCATATTCTAAAACTATTAATAAAACAACACTTATTAAATATAGATAATGTGTTACCATGGTATATGGGTAATGAAGGGTTCGAACCCTCGACTGTTTCGGTGTAAACGAAACGCTCTACCACTGAGCTAATCACCCTTAAAGAAGGTTGGATTTGAACCAACGTAGAACAAGTTCAATAGATTTACAGTCTACCGCTTTTGACCGCTCAGCCACTTCTTTTAAAAAATAGATATATTAAATTTAGTCTTCCCCAAAAATAAATAGTTTATTTAATTGAGTATTCCACACGCTCTTTTTTTAACTTACACTAAAAACGTTAGAGTTCGAGATGTTGTCTTGTCAGGAGTATATTAAATATACCTTCTCGAAAAGAGCTTTCAATTTTTATATTAATAATACTAAAATAAAATAAATAATTTTTTGAATCTTAAATAAAGTTAAACAGTCTAAAAATGTAATAATTAATTTTTAGATATCAAAAATAAAAAATTTAATAATAAATTAATTACGATCTTCGCGTAAAGCGTGTAAGAATAAAGCTTCCCCTAAAGATAATGGAAAATTTCATCCTCGAGTGCTAATCGCTGCAATACCAATAGGCATAAATCCGTGGTTTACTCCACAAAGTTCGCTACATTGCCCGTAATAATATCCTGGACGTTCAATAAATACATTTACTTGATTTAAACGACCTGGGCAAGCATCTAATTTAATTCCTAAACTTGGTACTGCTCAATTATGTAATACATCAGCTGCAGTTACAAGAACACGAATATTTTGGTTAACAGGTAAAGGTAAATGATTATCTACAGTTAAAAGACGAATATGATTTTTTTTATTAAAATTGAGTTCATCTTCTGGTAATAAATAACTATCAAAACTAGTAGTTTCAACTTCATAACCTTCTGGCGCTGATCCGAGTTCTAATATTGCTTCGCTAAATTCATTTCCTGACATAATTTCATAAGATCAATATCATTGATGTCCTACTACTTTAAATGTAAAAGCTGGTTCTACAATTTCATCAAGAGAATAAAGTAATGAAAAAGATGGAATAGCAATAAAGATTAAGAAAATTGCTGGAATAATTGTTCAAATAATTTCAAGAGTAGAATGATGAACAAAAGTTGAATAAGTTGGATATTCATTTTTTATATTAACTGATCCTTGAGCACCAAAATAAGCTGCGCAAGCATAAAGCATATAAAGAACGAAAAAAAGGATAAAAGTTAAAAAGATCATGAGATCATCATGGAATCTAATAATACCTTCCATTACTGGAGAATAAGGAGTTTGAAATCCTAATTGTCAGTCCGCTGGTGCATTTACATGCATATCATTTGAGGTTGTTTTAGCTATTGCGTTTAAAATAAATGTTAACATTTTATATCTAAAAGTACTATTTAAGTTTTGATATCGTTTATAAAAATTTTAGTTAATTTATTTTGTAAAAACAAAATAATAGAAAATTAACTTTTTTAGTTATCTTTACATTATGTAAAGAGAATTAAGAAAGTTACCATAAGTGCAAAGAGGGCAATAGCTTCAGTTAAAGCAAATCCTAAAATTGCTAAACGAAAAAGTTCGTCTTTTTCGTTAGGATTACGTGATACTGCTGCTACGAGTCCTGAGAAAATATTCCCAATCCCGATTCCTGCTCCTCCTAATGCGATAGTTGCTAATCCAGCTCCAATTGCTTTTGCTGCTTGTAACATTAGTTTTAATATATTAATTAAATACAGAAGTTTAACAAAACACCTTTTTTTGTTAATCTAAATTATTAAAGTATAAATAAGATTATGAAAAAGTTAATACCCTCTTGAACGATAAAATGATGTTAATTTAGGTAATGAACATTTAAATGGATAATAAATTTCTTCTGGTAACGGATGATGTAAAAATACTGCTTGCATAGTTTTAAAATCAAAATGAATGTATGTTGGAATATATCAATGTACAGATTTTAAACGTGGTATTGCAAGTTTACGCATTTTTTTAACTTTACGATACATTAAAAAATAATATAAAGGATTTTTACGTAATAATTTTTGAGATCCAGTTTTTGTTACCATTCAACGTTTATAACGTATTTTACGTTTAATAAATGCTTCAAACATATAACGTATTTTGTCTTTCAATAAAGCTGATTTTTCAACTAAATAGTTTCTATTTTTAGAAGCATAAGTTAAAGTTTGTTGAAGTAACAATAGATAATCTTGTTTTACTACGTTATTAGAATTTTGTAAAAGCATTTTTTTTGCGTGATTTAATACAAAAACTTTCATATCAAACTCTCATAAACCTGCAACGGTAAATAAATCTGATATTGAGGTATAAAAAGTATTTAATAAAGAAACAAATTTTAAAAATTTTGTATTAGAATTACGTCAACGATAATTATATTGCTTACTGTCGAATTCTTTTACGTTATAATGTTTATTGTATAAAACTTTATATCGATTCAAAAATGTATTATTAGTTACAAAATCTTGTTTCTTAACATCTCCAAAAGATTGTAAAATATGTTGCAATTTTTTATTTTTTAAAGTACCAGATTTAAAATGTGATGTAAGACCATAAATACTTGCTTTACGATTATACTGTACAGTAAGACGTAGTTGTTTTATTTGCTTACTTATTTCAGATAATTTTAAACGAAAATATTTTGTTGAAATCATAAAATGTTTTAATTCATCAATCGAAAATATCTTAGATTTATAATATTGATAAAAAATTAATTCTCAATTTTTTACTAACTTAAAGTAATTTGCAGAAAAACGTTCTAAAATTGGTTGAACACGTTTACGTAAAGTTAATAACTTTTTTAACACTAATATTTCATTTTTACGACGATAACGGTTAATTTTAGATAATCATCGAACTTTTTTCTTTAAACGAGTATATGCACGTTTTTCTCATAACTTTATACCATATAATCTAAAATAAATACGATCACACAATAAATCAGAAAAAGTTGTTCAATATTTTGAATTAAAACTCAATAAAGTTCCTGGTCGTACTAAAGCGTTAGGTGATTTCTCCACAATTCCATTAATTTCAATTCCTTGATGATGCACAAATTGATTTGCCGCATAAATTGTAGGTAACAAACGTGTTCTAAACAAAAACATATCTGTACGACGTTCTAACGCACTATAAAAAGAATTGTTACGTAAACTAATTGAAGTTATATGGTTACGAAAAAATTTTCTAAAAGCTTTTTCTTTTATTTTCCCATAAAAATGACGTACTTGTTGTTTGATATAAAAAGATGTTTTATATCGACGTTTTACTGCAGCACGACGATGCATAAATGGACGAATTGCACGACGTGCTATAGTTCATTTCATATTATTAAAAACAAGAAAATAACGTTTAAAAAGACCTCGACGAACTAATTTTTTTCCTCTTATATTAAAAAATCTACGTAAACGGGAATCTTTATAATATCATATTTTATTTTTTGCTAAAAAAGCTATTTTATATCTAGGTTTAAATATATTTTTTATCATTATTTATTTACCTTCACGTTTACCTTTTTTTAAAGTTAAAACTTCATTATAATAATGAATACCTTTACCTTTATAACTATCGGGCTGACGTAATGAGCGAATATCTGCAGCAATTTGATTTACTTGGGTCATTTCAATACCTTTTATCATTAAAACAGTTCCTTTTGCCTTTGAAGCTATAATATTTATTTCTTTTGGAAATTCATAAACTACTTCATGACTATAACCCAATTTTAAAATTAATTTGTTTTCCATTATATTTGCTCTATATCCTACACCTACGAAACGTAATTTTTGTATATAACCTTTTGTTACACCCATAATCAATTGATGTATTCAAGATAAATATGCATTTTCTTTTTCTGGAGTATCTTTTGATCATAAATACAAATTAGAATCTTTGATTGCTAACGAAAAACCTTGTTTATATTTAATTAAAGTACCGTTAGGACCAGCTATTTTTATAAAATCATTACCTCATGTTAAAGATATATTATTTGTTAATTTATATACTACCATTGTTACGTTACTAATTTTTAATAAATACCAAAAAGAAGTTCTCCCCCTACATTTAACAATCTCGCATCACGATCTACTAAAAATCCTTTAGGTGTTGCTAATACAAAAAGTCCTCGACTAGTTTTTGGTTGTCATAATGTTTTTGTTGATACATAAATTCTACGTCCTGGTTTTGAACATGAAAAAACATTTTCAATTACAGGTTCACCTCGTACATTATATTTTAAAAAAACACGTATAACAAAGCGTTTTTTATTAGAATCTCAACGTTCTTCAAAGCCACGAATATATCCTTCTAAATATAAAATACGAAGGATTTGTACAAACTTTTGTGGCATATGTGGATGCATTAAAATTTCTGGCAAACGAGTTTTTTGTGCATTTTTTATTCTTACTATTAAATCTCCTAAATAATTTGTCATTTAAATTTATCAACTTGAATTTTTTACTCCAATTAACTTCCCTTTTCAGGCGTATTTACGAAACATTAATCGAGAGATACCAAATTTTCTATAAATAGCTCTAGGTCTATTTGTAAATAAACAACGATTACGTATTCTAGTATTTGAAGAATCTTTTGGTAAATTTAATAATTGTTTATAAGCAAATAAACGTACACTCGGGGCAATTAATAAATTCTTTATTAATGATTTTAAAAATATACGACGAGTTTCAAAATAAGAATATAATATTCGTCTTTTTTTATCTTTTCAAAGTAAATATTTCATTTAATTTTTTGGAGATAATCGGAATCGAACCGATGACTCAATGCTTGCAAAGCATTTGTTCTACCAACTAAACTATACCCCCTAAATAGACCCGAGGCAGAATCGAACTGCCATTAAAAGATTTGCAATCTATTACATTAACCATTTATGTTATCTGGTCAAACAATAAATATATTTTTGGGCCTAAGTAGATTTGAACTACTGACCTTACGCTTATCAAGCGGACACTCTACCACTGAGTTATAAGCCCAAAATTAAAAAAGAGAACTTAAAGCTTGAAGTTGAATTTCAAGTAATGGTTTCTCTACTAAAAACATATAAAAAAATAAAACAGTAAAAAGAATTGAAATAATTTGTAAACGTTCTTCACTATTCATATCTTTCTCACTATAATCATTATTTTTATCAAAAAAAATTATTTTAACAACTCTTAAATAATAAAAAAAACTTGCAACAGTAAATAAAAGAAATATTAAAGTTACAGCAAATCGTGAACTATCCATAAGAGCGTATAAAACATCTAATTTAACAAAAAACCCTCCTAAAGGTGGAATTCCACTCATAGAAAAAATAATTAAAGCGAAAATTAAAGCTAAAGTACGGTTTGAATTTTTTAATTTACTTAAAGCAACTAAATTATTATTTTCTTCTCCTAAATGTAATAATATAAATCACATAATAAAAGATGTTATAATATATACCGGAAGATAGTGAAAAGTTGCTGATAAACCTTCAGATGTTGCTAAACCAAGACCTGCTAACATAAATCCAACATGACCCATTGAACTATAAACAAAAAAACGTTTTATTCCTTTTTCCGCAAAGGCACCAATCATACCAAAAAGCACACTAAGTAATGCTATAAGAATAAAAAATGGTAAAATGATATATGAATATGCATGTAAAAAAGTTAAATAAAATTTAGTTATAGCAAAAAAAATCATAGCTTTTGAAAAAATTGATAAAAAGGCTACAGAAGCGATAGGAGCTTTTCCATAAATAGTTGGGGCTCAAAAATGAAATGGCGCAGCAGTAAGTTTAAAAAGAAAATTAAAAAAAATTAAAAAAATAGCTAAAACAGTACCAAAAGAATATGGATTCGAAGCATTTAAAATAAGATCGAAATCTAAAAATGAAAAATCAGATACATTTAATATAACAGTAGTATCATTAATAAACTCTACAGGGGTTGTGATATCAGAACAACTATAACTAAAAAAATTTAATAATTCAAAAGAATTATTTAATGCTAAAGGTTCTGTTAAGAGGATATCAAGATCATTAAATCCTAAAGTCCCTCAAGATTTATATAATAACGCTACACCTAAAACTAAAAATCCACTAGGAATACTACCAATGATAAAATATTGAACTCCTGCATCAGTACTAAAACGATTTTTTTTTGCAAAAGCTGTTAAAGTATAAGTTGCTAATGTAATTATTTCAATTGCAATTACAAATTCAATTAAATTTTTTACAGTAAATAAAAATAAAGATCCGATATGAATAAAAAAAATCATTACAGGAAATTCTATCTCATAACTATTAGCAATAAAATAACGATCCGCTATACCATAAAAAAATACTGCAATAATTAATAATGCATAAATAAAAAATAATTTAGAGAATAATGAATCATCTAAAAGAGTGTATAAAGGAAGTCAACTATAATCACTATTAGCTACAAGTAATCAATCAGAAACATTAATATCTCCTAAAAAAGGTAGTTTTATATTAGAAGATAAATCATACTCTTTTAATGTTAATGTTAATCCTGGAAAAATAATGTTAAAAGCTCCACAATAAAAAATAAAAGCTAAATAAACAACTGTTAATTGACTAATAAAACGTGTTAAAATTCCTTGTTTAGGAAAAAATAAAGATAACATGAGTAAAAAAACTGCAACAAATGCAACTTGAAAAATTTCTATATATTGAAAATTAATAAACATATTTAATGACATATCATTAAAATTAAAAACCTCCTCAAAATTTTCTTTTTCCATAATAGCTAAAAATTGTTTAAGTTCTAATAAATTTGTTTTAGAAGAACTATCTTGAGAAGAAGAAATTAAATTATTAGTTAAAATTAAAAAACTCGCTTGACGAAGTTCATAATTAATAACTGCATTTTCTAAAAACCCCCCTAAAGGTAATAATACAATAAAATGAAAGAAATATCAAAATGTAACAAATAATCCCATTTCAATATAAGGTGTTTCAACTATTTCTTGACCAATTCATCCCAAACTAATAGAATCGGCAAAAAAGAATCAGAATAATCAAATATTAAATGGTTTAAAAAAATTACTTCTTACAGTTGAAGTATCTACTACTGGTAAAAGAAGTAAAATAACTATTGCAGTTCCCATAGCAATAACCCCTCCTAATTTATCTGGAATACTTCTTAAAATAGCATAAAAAGGTAAAAAGTATCATTCAGGTACAATATGTGCTGGAGTTACTAAAGGATTTGCTTCAATATAATTATCAGGGTGTCCTAAATAATTTGGTGCATAAATTACAAAGAAAGAAAAAAATAACACAAAAGAAAAAAATGCAAAAAGATCTTTTACATAAAAATAAGGATAAAATGGTATACGATCATAAATTGCATCAATTCCTAATGGATTATTTGATCCTGGTTGATGTAAAAGAATTAAATGTAATAATGCAAGACCAGCAATAAGAAATGGTAAAAGATAATGTAAACTAAAAAATCTATTTAAAGTAGGATTATCTACAGAAAATCCTCCTCAAAGTAATTGAACAATAGAATCTCCAACATAAGGAATTGCTGAAAATAAGTTAGTAATTACAGTAGCACCTCAAAAACTCATTTGACCTCATGGTAATACATATCCCATAAATGCTGTAGCCATCATAGCTAAAAAGATAACTACTCCTGAATATCAAAGATTTGATCTTGGTTGAAAATATGAACCATAATAAAGTCCTCTAAACATATGACAATAAGTAATTAATAAAAACATAGATGCTCCATTAGCATGCATATAACGTAAAATTACCCCCCCTTGAACATCACGCATAATATGTTCTACACTAGTAAAAGCTAAAGTTACTTCTGGTGCATAATGCATAGCTAAAAGAACTCCTGTTACAATTTGAGATACTAAAGTTAATCCCGCTAAACTTCCGAAACTTCATAAATAGCTTAAATTAATTGGTGTCGGATAAATATCAATATGATTCATAATTGTAGAAACTAAAGGATTTTTTGCTAATTTACTATATAATGACATTAATTATTATATAAAATTAAAAAATATTATTTTGACGAAAAATTACGTCGTTTATTTAAAAAAAGAGAAGAACTAGCCATAGTTAACGAATTTGCAGAAAAAAGATCGTTATTATAAAAATCATTTATAGTTTTATTAAATGGAGTTATAATAAGAATATTATTTGATTCCATATAATTATAACTAAAAAAATTAATATAATTTGAAACTTTTTCAACATTTTTATTTAATATTACTTCTTCATTAAAACGTCAAAGTGATTTTAATACAGATAATCATTTTTTAGGCTGAGTTTGTGCTCGTAATAAAGTTATAAAAAAAGTTTCTAAACTATTAACAGCCATAGGTGCTGTAACACTTTTGTAAAATTTACGAATACGTCCTTCTAAATTCATTAAATATCCATCTTTTTCATAAAAAGTTTTTACTGGTATTAAATAATCTGAAGTAATATTTGTAGGTCTATGTGTTGCAAAAGAAACTACGTTAGTATAAGTTAAAGATGATACTCATTTCTTTGCTGTTAATTTGTATGGTTGAACAGTAAATAATAAATCAAATTTTTTATCTTCAATATCAGTAACATATAAAGTTGAACGAACTCCAGGTAAGATTCCTAAAGAATTAAAAACTAAATCAGTTGAGTTACCTTGAAGAATACCTAAACGATCTCCTTCTGAAGTTTTTAAGAATAATTTTTTCGCTAAAATACGCACTAAATTTTGAATAACAAAACCATTTTTTGATTTTAAAATTTCTGATCCAAGAAGAATTGATGTACCTTTATTTTTTACTAACTCTTTAGTTGCATTAACTTTATTTTGTAAAATATCTAATAAAACTTTAGTTGAAATACCTACATGATTTTGTCGTAATTTTAGATCTGAATAAGTTCCAATAAAAAAATAAGATAAATCACGGCTAAGTTGTTGTTTTCTTAAACTTGTATTTAAAATAGAAGTTTCAAATCGTGGATTACTTCCAATTAATAATAACGCATTTAAGTTAACTAATGAATTTACACTTCGATTTAAAGTATAATATACTGGAACATCAGAATTAAGTTTTGAAACAAAATTACCTACTTGAAGTTCTGATGAACCTGCAGTTTTAAAAAATTCCGAGATAAGATAAAGACTTTCCATATCAACTAATGCTTCGGCAATAAACCCTAATTTAAAAAATTTATTTTTAGTAGTATTAGCTAATACTTTACTTACTAAATCAACTATAATATCTTCTTGAGAAACATTAGTTATTTGAAATAAATTTTCTTTAACTGCCGGTAATTTTAAACGTTGTTTACGTAATGCGTCAAAAGCATAACGAGTTTTATCAGAAATTCAATTATCTTCATAACAACCATTATTACGTGGTAAAATTCGAACAATCTCTTCTTTTGTTAAACTTACAAATTTACCTGAAGTAAAACTTGGATTAGTAAATTGTCTTGTTTGAACTTCAATATCTGTACATAACGAATCTAAAAAGTCAATAGTTTCAACTTTTTGTAACTCTCAATTACGCGCACGATAAGCATAAGGTTTTGATGTTAAAGCTCCTACTGGACAAATATCTACTAAATTTCCTGATAATTCAGTTTTAATAAATTCTGGTATATAGGTTCCTATTTCAGTTTCTTCTCCACGTCCAAATGAACCCATAACTTCCTGACCTGCAACTTCAGCAGAAAAACGTACACATCGTGTACAATGAATACAACGAGTCATTATAGTTTTAATAATTGGCCCAACTTCTTTATCTTGTACACTACGTTTAAATTCAAAAAAACGTCCTCTATCAGAACCAAATTGTAAAGTTTCATCTTGAAGATCACATTCACCCCCTTGATCACAAATAGGGCAATCTAATGGATGATTAATTAATAAAAATTCTATTACAGATTCACGTACTTTTTTAACTAAAGGGGTATCAGTATAAATTACCATACCTTTAGATATAGGCATGGCACATGATACAACAGGTTTTGGTGATTTTTCAACCTCTACTAAACAAATTCTACAGTTACCTGCTACTGAAAGTTTTTCATGATAACAGAAACGTGGTAAATGAATACCTATTTCTTCACAAGCTTGTAAAATTGAAATATTTGCACGAACTTCATATGGTTTATTATTTATTGTTAAAGAAATTAATGGTTGAGTCATTTGTGTCAAATTCTTATTGTGTATTAAGTGAACCTTTTACTACTTCATAAATAAATCCAATAGTTAAAATAATTAAGAAAATTAAAGCAATAGTATATCCAGTTACACCTGTATAAGTTATTGTAGCGGCTCAAGGAAACAAGAAAGCTACTTCAAGATCAAAAATAATAAAAAGAATAGCAACTATATAAAATCGTACATCAAAACGATTACGTGCATCTTCAAATGGTTCAAAACCACATTCATAAGCTGAGGTTTTTTCAGGATCTGGAGCACTTACAGCTAATACATAAGATAATCCCAAGATTACTCCTGAAATAATTAACGCTAATGAAATTGAAATAAATATGACAGAATAAGTAGTATAATCTAATAATGAAAAATGAAGCATTATTTTTTTTTATTGGAATAAAAGGAATTGAACCTTTGCATAGCGGTATCAAAAACCGCGGCCTTACCACTTGGCTATATTCCAGTTGTATAAAAGGGGCGGAAAGTGGGATTTGAACCCACAACTTACGGAACCACAACCCGGCACTCTACCAATTGAGTTATAACCGCCATATATTTAATGTTTTCCTTTTGATACTAATCCTTGAATAACTCTTTTTGGTGTTTTTGCATTAGACTTTGTGCGTTGACCACGTACAGGTAAATGATGTTTATGTCTAAATCCACGTATACTACCATTTGACATATAACGTCGTACATCACTTTTTATTTCTTCACGTAAATTATCTTCTAAACGATATTCTTCTTTAACTTTTTTGGCTAAAAGAAATTGTTGTTCCCCTATAAGATCTTTAATTTTTAATTCAGGAGAAAAACCTAATTCTTTACAAATTTTTATTGCCGAAGCTTTTCCAATTCCATAAAGTTTAGGTAAAGCAAATATAATTTTTTTATCTTTTGGTAAAGTAACTCCAAATATTAATAACATTTTTGTTTTCCCTCTTAATAAAACATTAATGAAAAAAATAATTTCTAATTTATTTATAATGTGTTTGTGAAAAAAATAAACCCATTACTAATGGACTTTGAATTATCGGAGTTTTAAGAGTTTTATTAATCAAATCTTCTTTAAAATTATTATTTGATCTCATAAAGTAATCTTTTAAATGTTCTTTACGATAAATTTGATTATTTCAAACTAAACAACGTAAGTCTAGAGTTTTTTGTTTTAATAAAAAATCTAATAGTTCTAATAATTTTGCTTCAGATTCAATCTTTGTTTTAGGAGTAATTCTAAGAACATTACCCGATAATAAATTCTTTAAATTATGTCAAGCAAAATTTTTCATTAATAAATTTAAGGTTTTTTTTGATACAAATGATAAATTCAAATTATATATCGCAAAATATTTACGTAATTCAATACGATTCACTGGTTGTACGCTATCTGTCATCATAAAAATTGAAACATTACTTTCTTGTTCAAAAAAATTATTTAAAGTTAATGTTCTAGATCTTAATTTAAAACTTTTTAATTCTCTTATATCAAGTTTATTTAATTGCATCAATAATAGGTAGTTTAGAATTTGTTAATAAAAATAATTGTTCAGTTTTATTATACGAAGAAAAATTTAATTGTAAATCCACTTTACGTACTTCAGTATTAATACCTAAACCAAGTTCAATAGTATGAAACATTACTAATTCATTTAAAGCAACTGAAAAATAATTCAATTGTTTTTTATTAATTTTACTTTTTTTTTGTTTTTGAAATGAAAAAGCTTTAAAATTTTCCATACGTGGTATAGCGATAGAGATAGTATCTAAAAATTGATTTAATACTTTTTTTCTTAAGGTAACTTTGCATCCAACTAGAGCACCTTTACGAAGTTTTCAACTTAAAACATTTTTTGCAGATAAAGTTGCAATACATTTTTGATTAGTTAAAAGTTCAATGGCTAAGAAAAATACTAAAGCTTTTTTTTTATTAAATCCTATATCTTTAAAAGAAAAGTTTAAAGTTCCTTTAAAAAAATTAATTTTATTCATAGGATTTATATGTGGAAAAATAGTAATTGCTAAAAGATCTCGTTGAAATTCTTGATCTTCCTCAAAATTAATAAGATTGTTATATTTTTGTAAAATTTGTTCTTTTTGTAACATTGATTATATATTTAAAGTAAACGTTTTCCACACGCAATAATTATACGTAAAAATTTCTTTTTTCGTAAATTACGAGAAACTCAACCAAAAATACGAGTTCCAATAATACGTTTTTTTTTATTTAAAACAATAATAACATTGTTTTCTGCTTTACTTGAAGTTCCATCTAAAAAACGAACTTCTTTACGTGCGCGTGTAATTACTGCTAATTGAGTTTGTCCCACGCGAACTTTTCTAATAAATTTTAATTGCTTAATAGAGACTAAAATAAAATCTCCTGGATAAGCAATTTTTCTATTAAATCCGCCAAATGTTTTAATACATTCAACATATCTTGCACCACAATTATCCATTGTACGTAATCACGATTGAACTTGAATCATTTTTATTATAAGGTTAATATACGACTAATTACTTGGGCAGAAAAAGGAACTTTTCGTAATGAAAAACTTAAAGCTTCTTTTGCCACATTACTATCTTTATTTTGAGTTTTTACTTCAAATAATATACGACCAGGTTTTACATAACAAACTCAATGGTCTACATTTCCTTTACCACGTCCCATACGAACTTCTTTTGGTTTAGCAGTACGCGGATAATCTGGAAAAGCTCTTATTCAAACTTTTCCTTTTCTTTTTAATTTTGCAGTAATAGTTCTACGTACAGCTTCAATTTGTTTTGCAGTTAAAAAGCCATGTTGTAAAGCTTGTAAACCAAAGTCTCCAAAATGAAGACGATTACTTTTATTTTCATAAGTAGTACGTAAAATTTTACGATTGGGTTTTCTAAAGTATCTTGGTGTAGGGTTAATCATTATTTTGCTAATAAGGTTCTTGAAATATTACGAGTTTTTAATAATTTAGAATATTGTATATACTTTAATATATGATCTTTTAATGTAAAACTAAATGATTGTTTATAACGTAATCATATACGAATTCCAACAGCCCCTTTTTTGTTAACAGCTTGAGAAGTTCCTTGTTCAATACGTTCAGAAATAGTTTGTAATGGTAAAGTTCCTCGTGTACTTAAAATAAATTTTGTACGGCGTCAACGGTTAACACGACCTTTAAATCTAATACGTATACCTAAAATTTCTTTACGTTCGGCAGCAAAAGTTTTTATTACTTTAATTAAAAAACGAATAAAATTTGTTTCTTTACGATTTCGTGGTAATTTAGATAATTGAAAAGCAATAAATTTTGCTAAAAAGCTTGGTTTTTTAAAAAATATAGAAATAAAAGCTACACGTACTAAGTCTTTAATATATATTCCTACATATTTATATTTATTAATAAAATCACGGTCTAAAATTGATAAAAAAGTATTAGGGTTATTGTTTGGACTATCAAAACGTTCGTTTTTAAATGAAAATTTAGTTAAAGCTAAAGCATTGATAAAAAAAAGATCAACCGGACGATTAATTCATGAACTAAGAATAGCTTTGTTTTGTTGTACAGTTAAATGTTTTTCTGATAAAACAGCTTTTGAATTTAATCAATTTTTACGAAGACTAATATTTTTATTATGTCATGCTTTTAGTTCAGTTTTAGCAGATTTATCTAACATTTTCATGTTAGATGCCCTATTTTTTTTATTAAAGAAAAAAGATTTGATAGGATTTAATTTCGAATGAACAGTACTTTGGTTTACTAAATGTTTTATTTCCGAAGTTTTTCGTCCTAAACTTAATCGTGAACTTAATAATTTAATAAATTGATATAACTTTATATTATTAGTTACTTTTACTTTTTGAACTAAATGTTTTAAAAAATTAATCATATTAACTTTTCATTTGTTAACACGTAAACGTGCTAAAACATTTTT
>Ga0007809_10000682_pt1 | contig 14242 bp, 9 predicted proteins | sample CryBogCBE02Aug07_FD_60383 | JGI IMG/M metagenome (GOLD analysis project Ga0007809, IMG submission 60383) | Freshwater microbial communities from Crystal Bog, Wisconsin, USA - CBE02Aug07 | ecosystem: Environmental > Aquatic > Freshwater > Lake | place: Crystal Bog, Wisconsin, USA | collected...
CGGCCAGTGCTACGTCTCCCGCAACATGAGCGATCTGGCTGCCAAGACGTTCGCCGACGCCATCGCCGAACTCCCCGCCATGGATGCGGTCAAGAAAGACCTCCTCTACAACCTAGGCACCGTCTACGAGAGCATGGAGAAGAAGACCGAGGCTCTTGAGTGCTTCAAGGAGATCTACGAAGTGGATTATGGATATCGCGATGTGGCCTTGAAGGTGGAATCCTCCTACGGACAGGGCTGAGGGGTAGGCTTGGTCTTTTGAGTTCTAGCGGCGTTGCCCTGCGCTTGCAGTATGTCTCATACAGCTGCGCTTGGGCGCCTAGCTATCTCCTCAAAATCCCTTCGCCTTGGCAGTACAACCACGCGCACGCTGTGCGCCGTCTGAACTGTTACGCTCCTGCTCTCCTCGGGATCTCCTTCATCCCCTTCATCCCTGTGAATTTTAGGATCCGGGATCAGATCTTCCCGGCGGCAATCAGTTCCTTCGCCTTGGCGAGGGCGGCCTGAAGACCGGAAGCATCGCGGCCTCCGCCGCGTGCGCCATCCGGTTTGCCACCACCCTTGCCTCCGACGAGCGGGGCGACCGCGCCGATGAGTTTCCCGGCGGGAAGGGCTGCTTGGTGTGCTTTGCCCGTGGCGGCAACGAGCGAGACCGCCCCATCGGCGACTCCGGCCAGGAAGATCACCCCGTCGAAGGAGGTCTTGAGCGCATCGGCAATCGATTGGAGTTCGTTGCCGTCGGCTCCGTGGATCTCCTCGACGAGGAAGGGAACGGGCCCGGCCAAAACCTTCGTCAACAGATCCTTGGCAAGTCCCGCGGCGGCTTTCTGACGAAGGACTCCGAGCTCTTTCTCAAGTTCCTTCTGGCGGGCGAGCGTGGCCTCAAGCTTCTTCTCCACCTCGGCGAGCGGAGCTCCGAGGCGTGAGGCGACTCCCTGAAGGCGTTCGGCATCGCTTCGTGACGAGGCAAGGGCCTCGTGTCCCGCGAGGGCCTCGATGCGTCGCACACCGGCTGCCACGGCCGCTTCGCTGACAATGCGGAAGGAGCCTATCTCTCCGGTCGAGCGCACATGGGTGCCGCCGCAGAGCTCCATCGAGTAGCCGTCCAAGCCATGGGGCGCTCCGCCGATCTGCACGACACGCACGGTGTCGCCGTACTTGTCCCCGAAGAACTGAAGGATGCCGGGCCGCCCCTTCACCTTGGCGTAGGGCATTTCCTTCCAGCTGACCGGTGCGTTCTCAAGGATGCGCTCGTTGACGAGTTGCACCACCGAGGAAAGTTGCGCCGGAGTCAGCGCGCCGCTTGAAAAATCAAAGGTGAGCTTGTCGGGCCCCACGAAGGATCCTTTCTGGGCCACGGTGTCGCCGATGACTTCGCGCAGGGCCCAGTGGAGGAGATGGGTGACGGTGTGGTGGCGCTGGATCGCCGCGCGGCGCGGGGCATCGACGCTCAGCGTGACGGCGGTGCCGGGGAGCGGGGCGTCCTCTCCCTCGAGGAAGTGCAGCCAGGTGGGGCCGCTCTTCTGCGTGTCGGTGATCCGCCAGAGGGATCCGCCGGCATGGAGTGACCCGGTGTCGCCGAGTTGGCCCCCCATCTCCGCGTAGCAGACCGAGCGATCGAGGATGACGGCGGTGCGGTCCTTGATGCGCACAACCTCGAGGACGGAGGCCTCCGTCCCGAGACCCTCAAATCCGGTGAAGGCGGTCGGCGTGGTGGTCTCCAGCGAGGAGAGGCTGATAATCTCCTTCTTCTGGGCGGCGCGTGCACGGGCGCGCTGCTGCTCCATCAGGACTTCGAATCCCGCGGTGTCGACGGCCAGTCCGCGCTCGCGGGCGAGCAGCTCGGTGAGGTCGAGCGGGAATCCCTGCTCGTCATAGAGACGGAAAGCCACCTCTCCCGAAATGCCCTTGCCCTTGGCGGCCTCGGTTTCGAAGAGCGCCAGTCCCTTGTCGAGGGTGTTGTGGAAGGCCTCCTCCTCGCGCTTGAGCGTTTCGGCGATGAGGTCCTGCCGCGCGCGGAGTTCGGGGAAGGCGTGGCCCATGACCGAGACGAGAACCGGGGTGAGACGGTGGAGGAAGGGTTCGGTGAGGCCGAGCGTGCGCCCGTAGCGGACGGCACGGCGCAGGATGCGGCGGAGGACGTAGTGCCGCTCCGAGTTGCCGGGTTGGATGCCGTCCGCGATGGCAAAGCCAAGGGTGCGCAGGTGGTCGGCGATGACGCGGAACGCGACATCATCCTTCTCCTGCTGGCTCACCGGGACGATCGCCCCGTCGCCCGAGGGGCGTGGCAGCGTCGATCCGTAGGTGCGGCCGCTCAGCTTGGCGATCTCGTCGAAGTAAGGACGGAAAATATCGGTCTCGTAGTTCGAGATCACCGTGCCGAAGTCCGTGAAGCCCTCCGTGCACTGGATGATGCTCGCGACGCGCTCGAAGCCCATGCCCGTGTCGACATGGCAGGCCGGCAGCGGCACGAAGCTTCCGTCCGGGTTGGCGTTGAACTGGATGAAGACCAGATTCCAGATCTCGATGCACTCGGAGCTGCCCTGATTCACGAGCCGTCCCTTGGTGTCGCCGTTCTGGGTGAGGTCGACGTGCAGTTCGGAACAGGGGCCGCAGGGGCCGGTCTCGCCCATCATCCAGAAGTTGTCCTTCCGGTTTCCGGGGACGACATGGATCGCCGGATCGAGTCCGCGGGAGCGGAAGAGCTCCGACCAGAGGGCGTGAGCCTCGGCGTCGAAGCTGGCGGGGTCGCCTTCCGCGGGAGTGTAGACCGTGGCGTAGAGGCGCTCGGCGGGGAACTTCCACCGCTCCACGATCAGCTCCCAGGCCCATTGGATCGCCTCTTTCTTGAAGTAATCGCCGAAGGACCAGTTCCCCAGCATCTCGAAGAACGTGTGGTGGTAGGTGTCCAGGCCCACATCCTCGAGGTCGTTGTGCTTGCCGCCGGCGCGGATGCACTTCTGGGTGTCTGCCGCGCGGGCCGGGGAGTAGGGACAGGGGGTTGTGCCGAGGAAGATCGGCACGAACTGGTTCATCCCCGCGTTGGTGAAGAGCAGGTTCGGCGAGTCGGGGAGCAGGCTTGAGGAGGGGACGATGGTGTGCTGCTTGCCCTTGAAGAAGTCGAGGAAGGAGGCGCGGAGCTCGGCGGAGGTCATGGGGCGCAAAGGATAAAGGAAGAATGAAAAATGAAAAGGGATGAAGGGGGCGCTATCCCGCGGGTGCAGGGGCAGGGGTAGGAGGGGAGGGGGGCGTCGGGCCGCGCAGCAGTTCCTGCACGATGTCGGAAGGGACGATCATCAGATCGTCCGAGGAGCCGACGCGAAGGGCGGTCCCGTCGGCGCAGGGGGCTCCCGTTTGCAGATCGAGCAGGGTGATCTCCCCTGCTGATTCCTCGGCCGTGTTCTCGGAGAGATGGGCAACCAGACGGATTCGACCCCCGTTGGCATTCAATCCCCTTGCTGCCAGGTGGTCGGGGGTCGCCGGTTCGAAGGAGGAGGCGGAGAGCACCGAAAGTTTGCCGAACCATGCCGTCACGGCATCGCCGGGAATCGCGTCGCCCCCTGACAGCCAATCCTCCGTGCCCGGCTTGCGGGAAAGCTCCAGAGCCGAGGTCCCGTTGCGAATCACGATCCTGTCCACGGAGTCGGGCGTGACGCGGGTGATGCGCCGCGAGCGGAGCATCGCCGGGGCGGCGTCAATCCATCCTGCGCACTTTTGAAGGAGGAATATTCCCGGGCGCCCCGAACAGCGTGCGAAGCGATCGTCGGGGGCGGCGCCGGTCTCCTTGCCGATCTCGAGAACCTGAGGGTTGCCCCCCTCCTCGCGGAGGGTGACCACGGCATCGGGAATATCCAGTCCGCAGGAGGCCGCGTCCGTTTCGGGAGGGAGCCATGTTCCGACCGGCGACGAGAGGATGGCGGTGATCCAGTCACCGACGGCTTTCGGATCGGCATCCGCATGGAGCGGTGTCTCCATCACCCAGCCCTTGGCGGTCTTTCGGAGTGAGAGTTGCCTCGAGCCGCCCTGACGGCGCAGGACAAGCTCGGAAAGCCGGTCGGGTTGTGCCGCGAAGGGATGGCGGTCGCGCAGTTTGTCGGCGGGAACAAGGGCGAGGGAGGCCGGTTCCGAGGAGATGAGGTAGACGGAGGGATCCGAGTCGACTTGGGCGTAAAGCCTCTCCTTGGCCGCACCCTCGGCCCCCAGTTTCAGGATTTGGGGCTTGGGAGCCAGCAGGGTCAAGGAGCGTTTGGCGGGCTTCAGGTCGAGCGATTCCAGGCTGACGGCATCCTTGAGTTCCTTCGGCGGCAGCCTGTCGAGCGGAGTCGCCGAGAGAGCCGCATGAAGGATCTGCGCGACGATCACGGGGTCGGCACGATCCTCGACGGGGGAGACGATCATCCAGACCCCGTCCCGTTTTTCCAACCGGGTCTCCGAGGCGCCGTTGAGGATCACCATGCCCGTGACGGCCGCCGGGGGGATGTCCAGCAGCGGTCGGTCGGCGGGGCGCATCCGGGTCCTGGAGGCGCGCAGGAGCAGGACGACTGCCAGCAGGCCGGCCAGCACCACGAGGAGTGTCCCCCGCCAGGTCACGCCCGCCGCCTCCTCCAGAGGAAGACGATTCCGACCAAGCCAGCCGCGGCGGGCACCGCGACCATCACCATCAGGGCGATGATGAGGGTCTGGAGTTCATCGAGATGCAGGGTGAAGAATTCCTTGGTCTTGGGGGTGGTGCCGGAGAGCTGGGTCCGGTCGATGAGGGTGTTCACCGCGCTCGAGAAAAAGTCGACGCCGGTGCCGGAAAGGAACTTGTCCTTCACGAACTCGCAGTTGCCGACCACCACCATGCGAGAGGCCCCGAGGGAGACCCGGTCGTCATGCACGCCGCCCAGGTCGGTGATGGCCGCGAGGTAGACGGGGAAAAAATTGTCCTTCACCGGGTCGAAGGAGACACCCTTTCCATCCTCGTTGGCATAATGGGAGCACCCCTGGAAGCCATGGATCGCACGGATGAGGGGGCGCGTCACACCCGGCGTGCTGCCGGACGAGGGATCGCGCTGGTTGTTGATGGCGAGCGAGCGGGTGGTGCCGGAGAAGTAGATATTGAGTCCGAGGAGCCGCGAGGTGATTTCGGATCCGCTGAAAAACTCACCCCGCACATCGCGGAGGATGCCGGTGGAGGTGCCGAGGTTGATGAGGCGCAGCACCTGGTCGTTGCGAGGCCTGATTCCCCCCGTCTCGTCGAGGAAGGAGTCGAGCTGCGGGGTCGAGGCCGCCGGGTCGAGCAGGACCATGAGGTGGCCGCCCTTCTTCCAGTAGTCGCGCAGGGCGCCGATCTCGTCGGGCGTGGGGTCGAACCGGGCCCCGGAGATGACGACGAGGGCCGCATCCGCGGGAACAGGCGCTCCGGAGAGGATGAGCGGCGCGGTCTGGATGTTCTGGCGCTTGAGATTCTGGCCGATGATCTGCATCGGAGGCAGCCCCGGCAGCGGTTCCCCGTGCCCCTGGAGGAAGTAGGTCTTTTTGAGCGAGGCCGGTTGGACCAGGGCGATCAGCGCCGAGGTCAGCACCTGTTCCCCGCGGAAGGCGACGAGTCGGGGACGATCTCCGTACTGGGTGGGTGCGCTGTCGTATTCGCCCATCTCGGCCACCGGGATGACGGTGGTCCGGTCACCGTAGCGGACGATCAACACGTTTTCCGTCCCCTGGAACCGATGCTCCGCCTGCAGTTCCCTGGCGCGTCCTGGATTGCGGAGGGGATCGACGCTCTCGACCGTGATGCCACGGCCCTTGCGTGCCAGGAACTGGTACTCGCGAAGAAGCGCCGTCACATCCCCGTGGAGTTCGGAACCGGTCGACGCCGAGGTGGGGGAGAAATAGACCGAGACGGAGACGGGCGACCCCAGCAGCGAGAGGGTTTGCTTCGTCTGTTCGGAAAGCTCGAAGCGGTGGGCGCGGCTGTAGTCGAGGCGCAGGTAATGACCGGAGGACCACGCCACCACGCAGGCCGTCACGAGAAGGGCCGCCGCGATCTGGATCGCCACGCGGAGACGGATGGTGCGGTGGGCGGCGGGCTTCATCTGGTCATCGTTTCCAGCGGCGCGACTGGAAGGAATGGAGCGTGAGGAACAGGCAGAGGGAGGTGCCGGCCAGGTACCAGACGACCGGGCGCGTGTCGATGATGCCCCGCGAGAACTGGGCCATCTGCTCGATGGGCGAGAGGGTCACCGCAAGCGTCTGCATGAACGGCCCCGATTGTCCCGAGAGAAAGCTCAGGAGCCCTGTCATGAAGAACAGCGAGACGACCGCGAAGGTCATCACGGCGGCGGTCATCTGGTGGCGCGTCATCGAGGAGAAGAGACCCCCGAGTGCCAGGAAGAACATCCCGATGAGCAGCAGCAGGAGATAGGATCCCGCGTAAGCGCCCGCCGCCCCCGCGGCCTCGACCCGCATCATCAGCTGGAAGATCACGAAATAGGCGACCGTGGGCGCCCAGAGAAAGCAGTAAAGAAAGAGGACCCCGAGGAATTTGGCGAGCACCACGTGGGCATCGCGAACGGGGGCGGTCATCAGCGTCTCGACGGTGCCGGTGCGGTATTCCTCCGAGTAGAGGCGCATCGTCAGAATCGGGAAGAGCAGCAGGAAGGGGAACCAGAAGAAAACCGTGTTGAAGAACGACTGGACGACGGTCACCTCGCTGGGGCCGTTGTTGAGCATGCTGATGCCGGCGTAGAAGTTGAATCCCGTCACCAGCAGCAGGAAGAAAAGGATCACCCACGCCATCGGGGTCTGGAAGGCCGAGGAGACCTCCCGTTTCCAAAGATACCAGAGGGTTCTCATGCGCCCGCCTCCGGGGTTGACCCGCCTCCGGCGGGAGCCTGCCTGACGAAGGAGGCAAAGACCTCCTCCAGCGTCGAGGAGCGCGATGCCAGTTCCCGCAGCATCCAGCCCCTGGCCACCACCTCGCGGAAGATCGCCTCCCTCGGGTCGTCGCCCGACGGGATGATTTCCAGCGTCGTCCAGTCCCCCGTGGAGGAGACGATCCGCACGGATCCCTGTCCCGCCGCGGCTCCCGTGGCCGCCAGGGCGTCCGCGCCAGGGGCCTTCACCTCGACGCGGATCGATCCGGCGAGCGGCAGGCCGGATCGTTCCCTCAGTTCGGCGGGCGTTCCGGAGGCGACGATGTGCCCCTTGTCGAGGATGAGCAGCCGCGAGCAGGTGGCCTCGACCTCGCTGAGAATGTGGCTGGAGAGCAGGATCGTGTTGCGCGATGCCAGCCCGCGGAGCAGTGAGCGGACATCCCGGATCTGGCCGGGGTCGAGGCCGATGGTCGGCTCGTCGAGGATGAGGATGTCGGGTTCGTTGATGAGGGCGTCGGCGAGCCCGACCCGCTGGCGATAGCCCTTGGAGAGCGACCCGATGAGCTTGCGGCGGACATCGGCGAGCCCGCAGAGCTGGAGCGCGTCCTCGACTTTCTCCGCGGTGCGCCGTGCCCGGACCCCCTTGAGGGCCGCACGGTAGGAGAGATACTCGGAGACGCGCATCTCCGGATAGAGGGGGACGTTTTCCGGCATGTAGCCGATGCGGGAGCGGGCCTTTACCGATTCCCCGAAGACATCGAATCCCGCCACCCGAACCTCCCCTTCGTCCGCAGGCAGGTAGCCGCTCAGGATCCTCATGGTGGTGCTTTTTCCGGCTCCGTTGACCCCGAGGAAGCCGACGACCTCCCCCTTTTCCACGTTGAAGGAGAGATTCTTGACGGCCTCCGTCTGGCCGTAGCGTTTGGTGAGTCCTTGGACGGAAATCATGGGAGGGTTCGGAAAAGGGTATCCTAGCGGTGAATCGGCCCACGGTGCAAGGTGGGGGAGTCCATTGCCTGCTTGCCCCGTGCTATTCCTTTGATAAGAATCACTAATCGCGGTGTGCCCCAAAAGGCGCCTTTTTTCACAAGGACTTACAGTAAGCATCATTTTTCCACATCATGAGCGCATCCTTCACGGCACGCTGGAACGAGGCGGTTCTTGACGAGAATTACGAGAAATGGCGCAGGGATCCCTCCAGCGTCTCCGCGGATTGGGGATCCTTCTTCGAGGGGTTCGATCTCGGTTACCAGCGCTTCCAGAAAGCCAAGCCGGGTGCGGCCGGCACCCCCGCCGACGCTGCCTCCTCCGGCGAAAGTTCCATCCAGAGCCGTGTCGAGGCGCTCATCTACACTTACCGCACGCTCGGTCACACCGCCTCGAAGCTGAATCCCCTCGCCGAGGAGAAGCCCTGCCAGCCGCTCCTCGAGCTCAAGGAATTCGGACTCTCCGACGCCGATCTCGACACGGTTGTCTCCTCCCGTTCCTTCCGTGACGGGAAGCCGATGAAGCTCCGCGAGATCATCGCGGAGTTGCAGGCGATCTACTGCGACACCCTCGGGGTGGAGTACATGCACATCCAGAACACGGCCATCCGCCACTGGGTGCGTGACCGCGTGGAGCACCGCGTCGGCCCCGCCGACACCTCCACGCCGCACTACCGGATCCTGCGCACGCTCCACAAGGCCGAGAGCTTCGAGAACTTCATCCACACCACCTATGTGGGCAGCAAGCGCTTCTCTCTTGAGGGAGGCGAATCGATGATGGTCGCCCTCTCCGAGATCCTTTACCGCTCCCCGGGTCTCGGCGTGAAGGAGATCGTCCTCGGCATGGCCCACCGCGGCCGCCTCAACATCCTGACGAATTTCCTCAAGAAGCCCTTCGCCATTGTCTTCAACGAGTTCAGCGACAAGTACGACCCCGACCTCGGCGATGCCAGTGGCGACGTGAAGTATCACCTCGGCTATCACACCACCCGGCGCAACGAAAAGGGGGAGGAGACCGAGGTCTATCTGGCCGCCAATCCCAGCCACCTCGAGGCGGTCAATCCCGTCGTCTTGGGCAAGGCCCGCGCCCGCCAGCGCATCCTCGGCGACATCGTGGACCGGAAGAAGGTCGTCCCGATCCTGATTCACGGCGACGCCGCCTTCCCGGGTCAGGGAATCGTCGCGGAGTGCTTCAATCTCTGCAACCTCGACGGCTACAAGGTCGGCGGCACCGTCCACCTGATCGTCAACAACCAGATCGGCTTCACCACCCTGCCGAAGGACTCCCGCTCCGCCCTCTACTGCACCGAGATCGCCAAGACCGTCGAGGCCCCGATCCTCCATGTCAACGGGGACGACCCGATCGCCGTGGCCGAGGCGGCCCGCATCGCCATCGCCTACCGCCAGGAATTCGGCCGCGACATCGTCATCGACATCGTCTGCTACCGCCGCTACGGGCACAACGAGGGGGACGAGCCGTTCTTCACCCAACCCGACCTCTACAAGATCATCCGCGCCCACAAGCGCCCCAGCGAGGTCTTTCTCGAGCGCGCCAAGACGCTCGGCACCCTGACGCAGGAGGATTTCGACGCCAGCTGGAAGAAGTCCCAGGCCCATCTCGAGGCCGCCCTCGCGGAGATGAAGAAAGGGATCGTGACCGACGTGAAGGCCAACCAGAAAGCCTTCGTCGGATCGACCGCCGTCTTCCAGCCCGACTATTCGTTCAAGCCGGTCAAGACCGCCATCGACGCCAAGACGCTCAAGACGATCGTCGAGGGCCTCACCACGGTCCCCTCGGATTTCCGTGTCCTGCCGAAGCTCCGCAAGGCCGTCCTGGAGCGCCGCCGCGAGATCTTCGAGAAGGGTGCCGGCTACGACTGGGCCTACGGCGAGGCACTCGCCTTCGGCTCGCTCATGATCCAGGGGATCCCGATCCGCCTCTCGGGACAGGACAGCCGCCGCGGCACCTTCAGCCACCGTCACTCCGTCTTCTACGACGAGCAGACCCGCGAGCGCTACATCCCTCTCCAGCACCTCGCGCCCGACCAGGCGCGCTTCTGCGTCTACAACAGCCCCCTTTCCGAGGCGGCCGTGCTCGGCTTCGACTACGGCTACTCGATGGATTATCCCAAGATGCTCTGCATGTGGGAGGCCCAGTTCGGCGATTTTGCCAACGGCGCCCAGATCATCATCGACCAGTTCATCTGCTCGGCCGAGACGAAGTGGCTGCGCCCCAGCTCGCTCGTGATGCTCCTCCCCCACGGCTACGAGGGACAGGGACCCGAGCACTCCAGTGCCCGACTGGAGCGCTTCCTCCAACTCTGCGCCGAGGAGAACATGGAGGTCTGCAACCTCACCACCCCCGCGCAGTATTTCCATGTGCTCCGCAGGCAGATGCTCCGCGACTTCCGCAAGCCGCTGATCATCATGACGCCCAAGAGTCTCCTGCGATCCGAGGCCGCCGTCTCGACCACGGAGGATTTCACCAGGGGGTCGTTCCACGAGATCCTCGAGGGGCCCAAGCCCGCCGATGCATCCAAGGTCGAGCGCCTCATCCTCTGCTCCGGCAAGGTCTACTACGACCTGCAGGCCTACCGGGAGAAGAACGGCTGGAGCGACCGCTCCGCCATCGTCCGCCTCGAGCAGATCTATCCGCTCCACGAGGAGGAACTTCGGAAGGTCACCGCGCCCTACACCGGGGCCAAGGAAATCCTCTGGTGCCAGGAAGAGCCCCAGAACATGGGATCGTGGCATCACCTCCTGCCCGTCCTGATGAAGTTCTTCGGCCGCGCCATCGGCTATGCGGGCCGCGAGGCCAGTGCCAGCACGGCGGTCGGCACCACCGCCGCCCACAAGGCAGAGCAGGCCGCCCTCATCGCGCAGGCATTCGGTGAAACCGTTTCCTGATCACTATCCAACCTCTCTCCAACCCATCCTGACATGAGCGTCCCAGTCCTCGTCCCCGCCGTCGGCGAATCCATCTCCTCCGGCGTCCTTTCCGCCTGGCACAAGAAAGACGGCGACCATGTCTCGGTCGGCGATCTCCTCTTCACCCTCGATACCGACAAAGTCTCCTCCGAAGTCACCGCGCTGGAGGCCGGAGTCCTCAAGATCACCGTTGCCGAGGGAACCGAGGTCCCCATCGGCTCGGCCGTTGCCGAAATCGACACGGCGGCCAAAGCGCCAAAAAAGGCTCAAGGCGAAAGTCCGAAGGCTGAAGTGGCTGAGAAAAAAGCGGAGCCCAAGCCCGAAGCAAAGGCCGAAGAGCCCAAGCCCTCCGCCCCCGTTCCGGTTGCCCCTTCCGCACCCCCTGCTCCCCGTCCCGTGCCCGAGGGCCGCGTGAGCCGCCGCAAGCTCACCCCACTACGCCGCAAGATCGCGATGCAGTTGGTCAATGCCCAGCAGACCGCCGCGATCCTCACCACCTTCAACGAGGTCGACATGAGCGCCGTCATGGGGCTCCGCAAGGAAGTTCAGGAAGCCTTTCAGGCCAAGCACGGCGTGAAGCTCGGCTTCATGTCTTTCTTCATCAAGGCGACCGTCGAGGCCCTGAAGGCCGTCCCGCAGATCAACGCCCAACTCGAGGGAGACGAACTCATCGAGAACCACTACTACGACATCGGCGTCGCCGTCGGCACCGAGAAGGGACTCGTCGTCCCCGTCATCCGTGACTGTGAGACGCTCACGCTCGCAGGCCTCGAGAAGGAACTCCTCGGATACGCCGTCAAGGCGCGCGAGGGGAAGATCGGCCTCTCCGACCTCCAGGGAGGCGTCTTCACCATCTCCAACGGCGGCATCTATGGGTCCCTCCTGAGCACCCCGATCCTCAATCCTCCCCAGAGCGGCATCCTCGGCATGCACAAGATCCAGGAGCGCCCCGTCGCCGTGAATGGCAAGGTGGAGATCCGCCCGATGATGTACCTGGCCCTTTCCTATGATCACCGCGTGGTGGATGGGAAGGAGGCCGTCACCTTCCTGATTAAGATTAAGGAAGCGCTCGAAAATCCGGTCCGCTTGTTCCTTGATTAAGGAACAAGTTGGGCTGGTTCTTTTCGCGCCGGGCGTTGTTGCCCTTCGCTTGCCGTAGCTCTACTACGGCTGACGCTTGGGCGCCTACCCCGGCATCGAAAATTCCTGCGCGCTAAAAAAGCAATGGGAGAGAATTGACTGCAACTCAAAAATATTTATCGCTTGTATTTCATAGTAAAACTGTCTTTTTAAAGGGCAGTTACAGATTGCCTCTACGCCTGTCGTTGGACTGTCCAAAATCAAATGACTACAAATCTTAAAAATTCTAGAACACTACCATCATGCAGTTTTGAAGCCCTCTGCCCATTCATCCTAAAAAGGATCAAAATGATAGCTGCCATTGCAATTACTTTTCTTTTATCGCCAATCCTTTCCGCCACTCCAGATATAGTTGGAGAATCAGTTTCACCTACTAAAATCCCTCAATCGGTAGTCACAGGAGAGTCAAACACAACTACAACAACACCACGCGAAGAACAATGCTTCGCAACGCTTGATGGTAATAAGTATACTAATGTAGTCGTAAAAAGAGTAGAACCAGATGGTATCGTAGTTGCGAATCAGGATGGGATTAGAAAAATAAAATTCAAGAATCTACCGCCTGAGGTAAGTACAAAATATGGTTATGATTCAGAAAAAGCTGTATTGTATCAGAAAACTGTTACTGAAGCAAAAATTGCCGCTCAACAAAATTTCACCGAACAACAAAAGATTCAAGCAATACAACAACAGCAGAATGCTCAACTATTGGCTCGATTTGATGCTTGGAGTCAGGAAATGACTCAACTTGAAGATATGGTACGTAACGCTAAAGACCCTGATCCCTTCAAGCTAAACAATGATGAGAATCGAGCAAAAGCAGCAGCAAAAGCTAAAGTTTTTGAAGCTCGTTTTGTTGCACTTCGCCAACTCATCGCAACACTCGATCAGGCAGGCGCGAGTTACGATCACACCAAACACCTAATTGATGCCGTCCACGACGGAAAAATCTTTGTGGGAATGCCCTCTGCTTTCGTCATTTTGTCCTGGGGAAAGCCAACTAAGATAAATTCTACCTATTCCCGAAATAGCCATTCCGAGCAATGGGTATATAATCGCAACGATGAAGTCGAATCCTCTTTCGTGTATGTAGAAGATGGTTTAGTTACATCGATTCAAAATTAATACTCCTTCAAATAGGAGTACTGAAATGAATTATTACCAAATCCTGATATATACTGTTCATCTCTTTCTTTGTGGCTGTAGCTAGTATTTGCCACAGACTCGTTTCAGTGAATGATAACTACACCGTAAGGATTTTGCCCGATCAGTGGGAGCCGTGGCCCGAGCCGTGATCCTGGGACTTGCGACCGACGAGGAGCATCAGGGTGACAGGGATGAAGGCGGCGATCAGCGGGATGATGAGGAATGCCGAGGCCTGGAATCCGGAGAGCTGCTGCTCGAGGGGGTGATGCCAGAGACACGCGGCGATGATGGTGGCGGAGCCGAGTGCGCATCCCGCGGCGGCCATGGCGGTGGTTGCAAAAACGATGCCCGAGGATGCCGAAGCCGCTTGCTCGGGGCTGACTGATGGGTTCTCCATGTCGGTGGGGGGGTGGGGGTTATGGGGTGCAGCCACTCCGTGACTGCATGACCTTATCCGAAATTCAACGCACCGTTTTGTCAATTCCTAGCCAACGTGACCTCACAAGCCCGCTCCTCTGCGGAAAAAACTCTCCCTTCAGCTCCCGAACAGTTCGTTCGCGATGATGCGGATGCCTTCGCGGACGACGTTGTCGTCCATGGCGAAGGAGAGGCGGAGGCATTCGTGGCGGTGGGGCCAGTCCTGATCGTCTAAGCCAAAGAAGAAGTATTCTCCGGGGACGACCAGGACGCCCCGCTTCTTGAGGGCCCGGTAGATTTCCTTGGAGGTTCGTTTGGAGTCCCTGACCCAGAGCCAGAGGAACATGGCCCCTCCGCTTTCGTGGATCGAGTAGGGTGCCGTCTCGGGGAAGAACTCGGCGATGGCGGCGAGGGCCTTGTCCCTTTTGGCGAGGTAGTAGGGGCGGATGACGTCCCTGCTGAGGCGAGTGATCTCGCCACTGGCGATCAGTGGTCCGGCGATGGCTTGGCCGAAGTTTCCATTGGCCAAGCCGGTGACGGCGGTCATCGAGGCCACGGCGGCGGCCACCTCGGGCGGGCCGACGACGAAGGCGGTGCGGGTGCCGGGAATGCCGAACTTCGAGAGGCTCATCACGTGGATGGTGTGCTCGGTCCAGAGGGGAGCGACCTCGTCGAAGAGGATGCCGGGGAAGGGCCAACCGTAGGCGTTGTCGATGATGAGCGGGATGTCGTGTCGGGCGGCCAGTTCCGCGAGTCGCTGCATCTCGG
>Ga0007809_10000683_pt1 | contig 14242 bp, 15 predicted proteins | sample CryBogCBE02Aug07_FD_60383 | JGI IMG/M metagenome (GOLD analysis project Ga0007809, IMG submission 60383) | Freshwater microbial communities from Crystal Bog, Wisconsin, USA - CBE02Aug07 | ecosystem: Environmental > Aquatic > Freshwater > Lake | place: Crystal Bog, Wisconsin, USA | collected...
GCGTAAATCAACATGTGCGCGAGAGGGGATTTGAACCCCTACATCCTTGCGAATACACGGACCTGAACCGTGCGCGTCTGCCGTTCCGCCACTCGCGCTCTTACCTAACGAGATTATCACCGTTAGGCTTCTTCTATGTCATTGGTCTTCCGCACCGCCGCCGTCAGCGATATTGGCTTGGCGCGCTCGGGCAACGAGGACTCTGCACTGGTTGCTCCGCAGCTGATCGCGGTCGCTGATGGAATGGGTGGCCACGCCGCCGGTGAAGTCGCGTCGCGGATCGCCATACAGACCTTGTTAGGTCTTGCGCCATTACTTAGCGATTCCAATATCGATGACGAATCTCGCGAGGACCTACTTCTTAACATTTCGTATTCCATCGATGACGAGATCGCCTTGCAATCCGTCGCCAACCCAGAATTCGCAGGCATGGGCACGACCCTGACCGCGGTTCATCTGACCAATGAAAATATTGAGTTACTTCATATCGGTGATTCGCGCTGTTATCGATATAGCAATGGTGAATTGAAGCAATTGAGTTATGACCACACCGTCATGCAAGAGTTGTTGGACCAAGGTCGATTGACGCAAGACGAAGTCGCCAGTCACCCACAACGTTCGTTGTTAACCCAGGCACTGATGGGTGAATCCGGCATTGACCCAGCTCTCATGGTTTACCCAGTAAAAATTGGCGATATTTACCTGGTCTGCAGCGATGGTCTCTCCTCTGTGCTTTCGGATTTCGAGATTGAATCGATCATCAAGCAGAGTGACCCGTCGGCCGTTGTTCCGTCGTTATTGACCGCAACGAAAGCAAAGGGTGCACCAGATAATGTGACTATCCTCTGGGCTGAAGTTGTCGAAGCAGAACTCTTTAAAACACCCGAATTACTAGGAGCGGCAAAATGACGAAAGTGTTTGGTGGCCGCTACCAAATCGGCGAAATGATCGGCACTGGCGGAATGGCAGATGTCTATCTGGGTGAAGACACTCGCTTGTCGCGAAATGTTGCTGTCAAAGTTCTGCGATCTGATTTAGCGCGCGATCCATCGTTTGTTTCTCGTTTTCGCAAAGAAGCACTAGCTGCTGCCGGATTGAACCATCCGGGAATCGTCGCGGTCTATGACTCGGGTGAAGAAGGTTCGAATTCATACATCGTGATGGAGCTCGTGACTGGTCGAACCTTGCGCGATTTACTGAACAGTGAGAACCCACCCAACATTGAAGTCAGTCTAGAAATAGTCGCTGGCATTCTTGAAGCGCTCAGCTATTCGCATGAGAACGGCATCGTGCACCGCGATATCAAGCCCGGCAACATCATGTTGGCCGATAGCGGTGATGTGAAGGTGATGGACTTTGGCATCGCCCGTGCGCTCGACGATATTGGCGCGACGATGACCAACACATGGAACGTGGTGGGTACCGCTCAATATCTTTCGCCTGAACAAGCAACTGGCGATGTTGCGGATGCCCGAAGCGATATTTATTCAGTCGGATGCTTGCTCTATGAATTAGTAACGGGCCGACCACCATTCACTGGCGATACGCCGGTATCGGTCGCCTATCAACATGTCTCGGGCGCGTTGATTGCGCCATCCGAACTCAACCCCGACGTTGATCAGAATATCGACACCATTCTTCGGGTTGCACTCGCGAAAAGCCCCGCTGACCGTTACCAAACAGCGGCAGAGATGCTGGCGGATATTCGCCGCGTCATGAAGGGACAAGAAGTCACGACCAAGATTCGTCGCGTTGTTCCACGAAAGAAGTTTTATATCTTCGGTGCAGGCGTTGCGGCACTCATTATTTTGATTGGTACTGCAATTGGGTTGAGTGGCGGCAAGAGCGCGCCGACCGGACCGCAATTTGCGCTCCCTAATGTTGTGGGCTTGACGCAGGATCAAGCGAGCGCGTTACTCAATGGTTTTACCGTTAATTTCCAGCACGCACCGGATTCACATATCCCGAAAGATCGCATTGCCAGCCAATTACCGCTGGCGACATCCAAGGTACCCAAGGGCAGCGCAGTAACGCTCACAATTTCTGATGGTCCAGGTAATACAACTATCCCAACAGATTTAATTGGTAAGTCGTTGACGGATGTTCGTAACGAATTAGCGTCGGTCGGTTTAGTCATTTCGCAGACCGTGCCGCAAGATTCAAACCAAACACCCGGCACCGTATTGGGCGTTGCTCCAGAAGCGGGTTCAACAATCGCAGCAGGCAGTGGTGTTGTTCTGCAGATTGCTAGCGGCAACTTGCAGGTGCCGGTGCTTGTCGGTCTGACCGATATACAAGCGCGCACGACATTGGTGCAGGCTGGTTTCTTAGTACAAATTATTTATGCTTACGATTCCACGCAACCAATCGGAACTGTCTTGGCCCAAGCTCCATCATCGGGTGCAACCGAGACTATTGGTTCGTCGGTGACAATCACCGTCAATAAGCAGAACTAGTTATTGCTCGCGCTTAACGCGCAACAACCGGCGACAATCCATTGGAGCGTTCGCGAGCGCCGCTATCGCCACAGGCCACTAACCAGTTGCCTAACATTTGGTGGCCGTGTTCAGTTAACACTGATTCTGGATGGAACTGAACGCCAGAAATCGGCAGAGTCTTATGTTGCACGGCCATGATCACGCCAGAATCAGTACGCGCGATTACTTCGATCTCATCCGGCAACGTTCCGTCTTCGATTGCCAGCGAGTGATACCGCGTTGCGGTAAATGGTGATGGCAGATCGCGCAACACACCTTTGTTGGAATGTGTAACAACTGATGTCTTGCCATGAAGTAATTCGGGTGCGCGCGATACGGTGCCACCAAATGCAACACCAATTGCTTGGTGGCCAAGGCAAACACCAAAGAGCGGGATTGAATTTGCGGCGCAATGCTTGACCAACTCAATGCTTATGCCAGCTTCTTCCGGGGTGCCGGGTCCGGGTGACACAAGTACGCCGTCATAGTCGCGGGCCATATCGACGGTGACCTCGTCATTGCGCAGCACGGTGGTCTCGGCGCCGATCTGGCCCAGGTACTGGACCAAGTTGTAGACAAAGGAGTCGTAGTTATCGACGACCAGAATGCGACTCATGTCCTAATTATTGGGTGTAATCTCTGCCCATGCCTAAATCACGTGGTCGTAAGAAGGAAAAGCAACACGTCCCAGCTGACGCGATTGTCGCTTCAACCCTTCCCGAGGAGAGCCCTAAGTGGCTTGCTCCCATCATGGTCGCCGCCTTTTTGGCCGGCTTGATATGGATCGTTATCTTCTACATCAGCTCAACCTCATACCCAATCCCGCATATCGGAGCTTGGAATATGGTCGTGGGCTTCGGATTTATCGGTTTGGGCTTTACGCTCGCGACTCGCTGGCGCTAGTTCGCTTCTAAAAAAGCGGAATAACACCCTTGTAATTCTCCACACGGTGGATAACGCCTGTGGATAAGCCGCTTCTCAATTAACGGCGAGAATACTGCCCATTCTCAGGAAACCCCCAGATTCTGAGAGAATCCTGCTTCCCATGAACACACTTAAAGATATGCCAGTTAAAGCTGGGGATAGCGAAGCCACCACCTCACGCATCCTCGTTGTCGATGATGAAAACAGCATCAGCGAGCTGATTGCTACCAGTCTTAAGTTTGTCGGGTTTGATGTCCGCACTGCCGCAAGTGGATCTGAAGCGCTCCGGATTGCAGATGAGTTCAAACCACATGCACTCATCCTTGATGTGATGCTGCCAGATCAGAATGGTTTTGAAGTCTGTCGCCAGCTACGCAACGACGGCCACAACGTTGGAGTTCTCTTCTTGACCGCGAAAGATTCGGTCGAAGACAAGATCAATGGCCTAACAATTGGTGGCGATGACTATGTCACCAAGCCTTTTAGCCTGGAAGAGCTGGTCGCTCGTCTACGCGCGCTTCTCCGTCGCATAGGCGTTGTCGAAGGCACTGTCGATGAAGAGAAGATCCGCTTCGCTGATCTCGAACTCGATGAGGCGACTCACGAGGTCCGTCGCGCCGGTAATTTGATTGAACTCTCCCCCACAGAATTCTTATTGCTTCGCTATTTGATGATCAACGCCGATCGCGTGGTCAGCAAGTCACAGATTCTGGACCACGTCTGGCAGTACGACTTCCGTGGCGATGCCGGCATCGTCGAAACATATGTCTCTTATCTTCGCAAAAAAATCGATATCTATGAGCCTGCGTTGATTCACACCGTGCGCGGAGTTGGATATCGCATGCGCCTTCCTGCAAAAAAGTAGTATTGCTGCATGGGTTTTAAGCAACGGTTCGGAGCGCACAACTGGTCGTTACGTAATCGACTCGTCCTTGCCACATTGGCGCTCGCTGCCGTTGCAATTATCAGCTCTGACTTTGCGGCAAGCACCGCGCTTCGCTCGTTTCTGGTCAATCAAGTAGATAGTGGATTGGTCGGTGTTGCGGATCAAACAACGCTTCGTTTAGATCGAGCTGGCCTGGATGCTGCGCCATCGGATGAAGGTCCGTTTCACGCGCTGCGACCACTCGCCAGCGTTCCAACTGCAACAAGCATTACTGTTTTAGATGACGAGGGAAATATCGTCGGCCATGTCGGCGGCGATTTTGGATTGGTATCCGGTGAGACCAATATCTTCAAAGGCTTCACACCAGCGAAGGCGGTTGGCTACAAAGGAAAGCCTTTTACCCTGCATCAAAAGGGCACTCTGCCTGACTTGCGAGTAGTCGCTCGTATTTTGCCTTCTGGAATCGGCACGATTGTCGTATCCGCACCACTGGATAGCGTGGATAAGACTCTGCAACACCTCACGTGGCTATATCTCTTAATTAGTCTGATTGTCTTGATTGCCATTGGCGTCATCGGCCAGCTCATTATTCGTTTGAGTATGCGACCTCTCACAAACATTGAAGAGACCGCCCGCGCAATCGCTGATGGTGACCTATCGGCTCGTCTGGATGAGGACACTAGCAATACCGAGGTTGGTCGATTGACGCAATCGCTCAACACAATGTTGGGGCGAATCGAAGAATCATTTGCGGTTCGAGTTGATTCGGAAAACAAATTACGTCGCTTTGTTGCTGACGCCAGCCACGAGCTGCGCACACCATTAACGGCTATCCGCGGCTTCGCTGAATTACATCGTCAGGGCGCCGTAACCGGTGAAGAAAAAACTAAGGAATTAATTGGCCGGATTGAAAAAGAATCTGTTCGTATGTCCTCATTGGTCGAAGATTTGTTGTTGCTGGCGCGGATGGATCAACAGCGTGAATTAAAGCGCGAGCCGGTGGATGTCGTTCAACTCGTCAACGAGGCACTCGCTTCAGCCGAAGCCGCTGGTCCAGATCATCACTTCACCAGCACTATTTCGGGTGAAGATATTTTTGTCTTGGGTGATTCGCATCGAATCCATCAAGCGGTCGGCAATTTGTTGGCTAATGCGCGAACTCATACCCCGACAGGAACTCAGATCACGCTCGAGGTAAAGCAATCTGACTCTGAAGTTGTGATTTCGGTTAGCGACAATGGTCCAGGCATCGCAGAAGAAGACTTAAGTCGAATCTTCGAACGCTTCTATCGCGCGGACGCGTCACGTGTTCGCTCCAGTGGTGAAGGAAGTGGCCTTGGCTTAGCGATTGTCTCTGCTGTCATGAGCGCTATGGGCGGCACGGTAAGCGTTAAATCGGAGCTTGGCGCTGGTTCAACCTTCGCACTGCACTTTCCGCTCATCGCTGATTAAATTGGCGGGTGCTCGGCGGAATCAACAACGGGATGTTCTTTGGCTCCTTCGCGGGCTTTTTTGGCCTCGGTATCTTGATTCTCTTTCTCAAATGGACCTTTCCTAATAAACATAAGGCGCGGGAAAAGGCCGAACGTCGCGCAATCAAAAAGTCTCTTCAAGAATTGAAGCGCAAGTAATGGGTCTGGCGGTTGTCACTGGCGGATCGCGTGGCCTGGGTTATGAGACGGCGCGAGCGCTGAAGGAAGCCGGCCATGACCTTGTTTTGGTTGCAAAGGACCCTGCTCGGTTGGCTCAATCTGCAGCAACTCTTGGCGCGAACTACATCGCAATCGACCTTGAGGATATTGATGCGGCACGTGATGGCTTTCGATCGCTTCTTGAAAAATACGGCACCCCAGAAATTTTGGTGCTGGCGCACGGTGTAATGAGCGAGAAGATGTCAAAGACACTGCGCACCACCAACGAAGAGTGGCGGCGCGTAATGGCGATCAACTTAGATTCGGTTTTTTGTGCGCTTAACATTATTGCTGCACCAATGGCAGAGGCCCGTAACGGACGCATCATCATTTACTCCGCTTGTTTGGGTCGCATGAGTGGTCCCGGTAATGCCGGTGGTTTAGTTCCTTACCGCGTCAGCAAGGCAGGAGTGAATGCGCTGGTCCGCAACCTTGCACACGAAACCGGTCATGGCTCGCGCGGTTTGTTGGTCGATGCGGTCTGTCCTAATCACACGCGTACCGATATGGGTGGACCTGATGCACCATTGTCGGTAGAGCAAGGTGCGGATACTGCAATCTGGTTAGCGACTCGATCTTTTGATCCTGCTACCGACAAAACAGGTCTCTTCTGGGAAGAACGACAAGTTATTGATTGGTAGAAGGATTCGCTTCCATCTGGCGAAGTAATGCGATTCGCTCTTCTAGCGGTGGGTGGGTAGCAAAAAGCTTTGACACCGAAGATGAATCCAGTGGTGATTCGATCCAAACGTGCGCAACCGCGGTGGAGCGTTGATGAACAACGGTGGTGTCGCGTTGCAAAACCTCGAGCGCTTGTCGTAACCCCGCAGGATTACGCGTAAAGGCAACCGCCGTAGCATCGGCCAGCGCTTCGCGTCGACGAGAGATTGCAGAACGCAGCAGGACCGCGGCCAAAGGTGCAAGCAGCAATACAACCAACGAAGCGATCATCGCTAATGGATTGCCGCCATTGTCATTGTTTTCACGATCGCGACCCGATCCGGTGAACCACATAACGCGCATCAACATATCGCTCAGCATTGCGATTGCACCCGCAGTGGTTGCGGCGATAGCCGAGACCAATGTGTCGCGGTTTTTCACGTGCGCCATTTCGTGCGCAATCACACCTTGAAGTTCTTCACGATCCATGACATCCAAGATGCCGGTGGTGAATGCAATAACTGCGTGATCTTCGTTGCGGCCGGTCGCAAAGGCGTTCGGGGCGCTGTCTTGAACGACGGCGACCTTGGGCATTTTGATACCGCTGGCAATAGTCATCTCGTGCACTAAATCAAAGAGCTTGGGGTTATCGTTGTATTGCAATAACTGTGCGCCAGTCATGGTCATGACCAATGAATCCGATGAGTAATACGAACCCCAGACCATCAGCATCGCAACGCCGAAGGCCACCGGAACAATCCCGATACCGCCTTTACCAAAATAAGTAAGCGCCGCAAAGACAACCAGCGTGATGAGTGCAGCCATGCCTGCAAGCAGACCTACTGTCTTGCGTTGATTGGCGCGTTGTAATGAGCGGAAATTAATTGTGCTCATCGATTAGAACTTAACGGTTGGTGCCTGACGATTCTGTGGGTCATCGACAACATAGAACTCGCGAGCGCCGACCTTGGCCATCCCCGCAAAGAGTGTGCCGGGAAATGTTTTTACCGCTTGATTGAGCGAACGAACATTGTCGTTATAGAACTGGCGAGCAAACGAGACCTTGTTCTCGGTGGTGCCGAGCTCTTCTTGTAGCGACAAGAAGTTAGCAGAGGCCTTGAGATCCGGATATGCCTCGGTCACAGCCAAGAGACCGCGCAACGCTTGCGTTACAGCGCCATCTGCGGCGGCGACATCAGAAAAGGAGGTAGCAGTTGTTGATTTAGCGCGAGCCGCAACGACTGCGTCCAGCGTGCTCTTTTCGTGCGCTGCATAGCCCTTAACTGTTTCGACCAAGTTAGGAATCAAATCAGAGCGGCGCTTGAGCTGAACTTCGATCTGTGAAAATGCTTCATCAACCGAAACATTGAGACGTACAAGTCGGTTGTATCCGCCAATAAAAAATAGCGCAATCAAAGCCACAACGGCGATGATGATGATTGTGGTGGTCATATTTCGTACCCCTTTTTATTTATTTGTGTTTATTTTTTTATTTGATTTGAGATTTGTGGAAGTTCAACCACGACTTGCTTGGCGTTGGTCCACGCTGGCCTTGGTATCTCGAACCATAGACCGCAGAGCCATAAGGATGCTCAGCTGGTGATGAGAGTTTGATGAGACAGAGCTGGCCAATCTTCATTCCTGGATAAAGCTTGACCGGAAGGTTGGCGACGTTAGAAAGTTCCAAGGTGATATGGCCAGAGAATCCTGGATCGATAAAACCGGCGGTGGAGTGCGTCAACAAACCAAGGCGACCGAGTGATGACTTGCCTTCAAGACGACCAGCGATGTCATCAGGCAATGTGATGACTTCGTAGGTGCTGGCGAGAACGAATTCGCCTGGGTGCAAAATGAAATCTTCGTCCGGTCCAACCTCGACCTCGCGCGTTAACTCTGGCTGCTCGATAGAAGGATCGATGACTGAATACTTGTGGTTCTCGAAGACGCGGAAGAAGCGGTCCAACCGGACATCCACGCTCGATGGTTGAATCATGGCGGGCTCGAAAGGTTCGACCTTTACCCGGCCAGCCTCGATTTCGGCCTTAATATCGCGATCACTAATTAGCACCCTGAAACCCTATCGGGTGAACGCGCCTGAATAGCTCTTGATTAAGTTACTGGTCAGTAGCATTATTGGGCTATGAACCATTACACCGCCAATCTTCGCGATATCGAATTCTGCCTCTTTGACCTCTTGGGCAGAGAATCGATCTTGGGCACCTCTCTCTATAAAGACCTCGACCGCGAGACGGTGATGGGCATGTTGGAAGAGGTGAAGCGCCTTTCTGAAAATGATTTAGCGGCTTCCTTTGTTGATGCCGATCGTCGTGGCGTTGAATTCGATAAGGCAACTGGTTCGGTGAAATTGCCGGAATCGCTCAAGAAGTCGTATCGCTCGTACATCGATGGTGAATGGTGGCGGGTGGATGCACCGGTTGAACTCGGTGGCATGGCGATTCCATTATCGGTGCGTTGGGCGATTGCAGAAATGGTGCTGGGCTCAAACGCATCGGTGCATCTCTATTCCACCGGCGCATCCATGGCACATGTTGCTTACATGCTCGGAACAGAAGAACAAAAGAAGTTCGCAAAATTTATGGTAGATCGCGAATGGGGATCAACCATGGTTCTTACCGAACCCGATGCGGGTAGCGATGTTGGTGCTGGTCGCTCCAAGGCGGTTCAACAACCGGATGGCACCTGGCACATCACCGGCACTAAGCGTTTCATTACTTCGGGTGATTCTGATCTGCAAGAGAACATCATGCACTTCGTGCTTGCTCGTCCCGAAGGTGCTGGCCCCGGAACTAAGGGTTTGAGTCTCTTCCTTATTCCTAAATTTCACTTTGATAAAGAGACCGGAGCGCCACTGGGCCGCAATGGTATTTATGTCACCAATGTTGAACACAAGATGGGTCTGAATTCTTCGGCAACCTGTGAGATGAACTTGGGCGAGAAGGAGCCCGCGGTTGGTTACTTGCTTGGCGATGTTCACAACGGAATCTTCCAGATGTTCAAGGTAATCGAATTTGCCCGCATGATGGTGGGAACAAAGGCGATTGCAACGCTCAGCGCTGGATATCAACAAGCGCTGGCGTACGCAAAGGTTCGCGTTCAGGGCGGAGATATGAAGGTGATGAACGACAAGGCATCGCCACGCGTCACCATCATTCACCACCCAGATGTTCGTCGTTCGCTGATGGTGCAGAAGGCGTATTCCGAGGGCATGCGTGCACTCGTTCTCTACACCGCATCTATTCAAGATGGCGTTGCGCTAGCCGAGGCCGCCGGCGAGAGCGAAAAGGCAAAGGATCTCGCTGCTTTGAATGATTTATTGCTTCCTATTGTTAAGGGCTACGGATCCGAGAAGTCGTGGGTTCTATTGGGTACCGAATCACTTCAAACGTTCGGTGGCTCTGGTTTCACCAAGGATTGGCCGCTTGAGCAATATGTTCGTGACGCCAAGATCGATACTTTGTACGAAGGCACAACTGCGATTCAAGGTCTCGACTTCTTCTTCCGCAAGATTGTGAAAGATGGCGGTCGCGCGATTGGTTTGCTTGGTAAAGAAATTGGCGCATTCGCTGCCAGCGGTGGCGAGCTTGCATCCGAGAAAGAAGCGCTGGGCAAGGCGCTTGCCGATGTGAACGAGATGATGGGCACATTGGTTGGCCACGCGATGGAATCACAAGAGAAGTCGGAAGAAATATACAAGGTTGGTCTCCACACGACTCGGTTACTGATGTCTGTCGGTGAAGTCATCATCGCCTGGTTGTTATTGCGCCAAGCAGAGATTGCGGTAAGCAAGTCCGCGAACGCAGGGCGCGATGCAGATTTCTATGCCGGCAAGATCACTGCGGCGAAATATTTCATTCGCACTGTTCTGCCTCATATCACCGCGGATAAGAAGATTATCGTGGCCGAATCTGGTGAGATCATGGGGTTGCCTGAGTCCGCTTTCTAGTCCGCACTAGTAAAGTTCACGAGTGCTCACACGTTTCCGCTCTGAAATCGCGCTGCTGCTTGGCGCGCTCACCTTTGGTTTCAATGGTGTTGTCGCAAAGCTGGTTCTTGAAAGCGGCCTGAGTGCATGGCGATTAACTGAGGTTCGTTGCACCGGAGCATTTGTTGCGATGCTTATTTATGTTCTGGCCACGACGCCACAGGAACTTAAGGCAAAGCGGAGCGAGTTACCGCTGTTGATTGGTTTTGGATTCTTCGGAATCGCCGCTGTTCAAGCCTTCTATTTCATCTCTATTTCAAAGCTGCACGTCTCAATTGCGCTGATTATCGAATTCACTTCACCGATTTGGGTATCGCTCTGGCTTCGCTTTGTCCGCAAGAAGCACGTCTCACCACTGATGTGGTGGGGTTTGTTGGTCGGAATCGTTGGATTGGTTTTGTTAGCTCAGGTCTGGAAAGGGCTGACGCTCAACGGAATCGGAATGATTTTCGCGCTGCTCGACGCCTTTGCACTTACCTCGTATTTCTTGCTCGGTGAGAAGCTGGGTAAAACGCGTTCTAGCCAAGTCATCATGGTCTGGGGCTTGGGTGTCTCCGCGCTTTGTTTTGCAATTGCTTTCCCGTGGTGGAAGTTCCCGTTCGCCATCATGTCCAAGCAAATTGACCTGCACGGTCGCTTCGCCGGTCACCATCTGCCGGGTTGGGCGCTCATTCTGTGGGTAGTTGTTATGGGCACCGTTGTTCCGTATTTCTGCGTGTTGACGGGGCTGCGTGGCTTGAACGCATCGGCATCGAGCATGATCGGAATGCTGGAGCCAATCTTTGCCGGCATCTTTGCGTGGTGGTGGCTGGCCGAAAGCTTCAACGCCATCCAATTGACCGGCGGCGCCGTAGTACTGGTCGGTATCTATTTGGCTGACCGATCACGTTCGACCAGTGCGGGGTAAAGTTCAGGCATGGAAAATTTCGCAGATCTCTTAAACGCTAATAAAGAATTTGCCCAATCTTTCAAGGCGCAGGAATTAACTGGCCAAGCAAAAAAAGGTCTGGCTATCGTGACCTGCATGGATTCGCGTATTGATCCGTTGCATATTGTCGGCATGGAAGCGGGCGATGCAAAGATTCTTCGCAACGCGGGTGCCCGTGTAACCGAGGACGTATTGCGTACATTGGTTCTCGCTACGCACTTGCTAAACGTCAGCCGCATCTTGGTGATGCCACATACGGATTGCCGAATGGCTTCCGGTGAAGAACATGAAGTGCATGCCGCTATCAAAGAGAAGTCTGGTGTTGATACCCGCGGAATCGAAATCCGCACCGTGAAGGATCAGCGCGCCGCACTGCTCGGCGACATCACTCGTATCGAGGCCTACCCACTGCTTGCCAAAGGCATCAAGGTGATGGGTGCTATTTACGACACAAAGACTGGCTTGCTAGAACCGATTAACTAGCGCGTTGTAACTCACGGTCGTTTCTCAGCTCTGGTGGCGTATATCCCCACTTTGGAGAGTCATTCTCTCCTTATGAGAATCACAAAGGTAGTTCAAATCAGCACCATCACCATCGCCATCTCCACGGGAGTTATCGCAACGCCAGCTTTGGCGGACACCAACACCGTTACTACCAAGGCAACGGTTCCTAATACATCTGCAGCTCATCAAGCAGCGTTCAATACCTACTTGGCAGCTCGCACAGCAGCAAAGAACGCACTTACTTCCGCGCTTGCTGCAGCACGCACCACCTTCACCGGCGCAATCGCGACCGCTAACTCAACACATATTGCGGCCGTAGAGGCAGCGACCATGGCGCACACAACCGCGCTAACGAATGCAAAGAACGCTTATGCCGCCGCACCAAAGGCGTCTAAGGCAGCAGCACTTGTTACCTACAAGGCAGCTGTCGCTGCAGCCAACGCTTCATTCGCCACGGCTAAGAGCGACTCAGCGAAGGCAGTCATTGCTGCTCGTACCGCAGCAGCTGCGGCTCGCGATCAAGCAATCGCATCAGCTAAGTCAACAGAGGCTGCAACAATCTTGACAGCACACAACACCTACCTCACCGCAATCGGTAAGGCACCTGTTACAAAGTAAAGATGATTAACGCGTCCCCGAGCGCTGCAGAACTCTAATCGCAGCGCTCGTGGATGACGCAGTAGAAGAAACTCCAGCAATAACTTGGACCGTTATTTGAATGGTTCTGTGTCCAGCAGGTTTCCAGGGACAGCGTGCAATTAATCCCGAACTCATAATTGATTTACAGCCTGGAATTGCTTTACCGTCAGCTAGAAATGTCACCTTGGCATCCGTGCCAGTTAATGTGGCCGTGATTGTGTCAATGCTCCTATAGATTCCATTTCCTGATCCCGTATAGAACGCTGCCGAAACGGAAGTAGTTATAATTCCAGAATAAATAATTACAACAAGCCCGCTTCCTCCAGCACCGGCTGGATAACACCCACTGCTATACGAAGCACCACCGCCACCACCACCCGTGTTAGCGGTTCCGTTTAATCCGGCATAAGCCGTTGAAGAGTCGCCACCTTTACCGCCGCCGCCATAACCACCCGCGCCGCCATAGTAAGCGCCGCCACCGCCACCGCCACCAGCAAAGTAATAGTGAGTGTTATACAGCTGCCCGAAGGAAGTGACTGCACCAATTGTGTCAATTATCGAGAGATTTGTGTAAGTCGCGCCGAGGCCACCGCCGCCAGCTACCTGAATCGTTGAGTTACTGCCACCAACTCCACCAGCACCGCCACCGCCACCGCCAGAAACATTGCCTGAAGCATTCAGAGTTGTTCCTCCAGAATTTCCAAGTGCTAGGTCAGCGCCGGTTGGTATCGCCTGCGAACTCGTGCCGCCGACGCCACCATATGTATTTCCTGTTTTAGAGTTTTCAGTAGCGCCGCCGCCACTGCCACCAGGAGATCCATCTGCAGTGTTTTGTCCGTTTATTTGGGTGTTGTCACCGTAGGCATATGAAGCTCCGGCACCTCCGCCAATAGCCGCGAAGCTTGATAAGTTAAACCAAGAGTTCGTACCGTTATTACTTCGGTTTGTCGTTGGCGTTAAGTTCTGACCACCAACCGTGCCGCCACGACCCACGACTAATGAATAGCTCGAGCCTGGCGTTACTGAGTAGCTGGAGTCATATACCAATCCACCTGCACCACCGCCGCCGCCCCACGCACCGGCACCACCCGCACCACCACCGGCAATGATAAAGAGTGAAATATTTGTTACCGAACTCGGAGCTGTCCAAGTATGTGTATCAACGGATGAGAAAGTTATGAAACATTTATTTCCTGATGAAAATGAACTCACGCCCGCTGACGCATCAACCGTTGCCGCGCATGCACCAGATCCAACTGTTGTGCTCGCTTGAGCTGGACTCGTAGATCCAATAAAAAGCATGGAAGCAATGAGGGAAAGGAGTGCGAGACGCACCCGAGTCATTGCGAGCATGGGGAGAGTTTATTAGCTCCCCAATAGGAGTGCGAACTAGTTATCTTTAACGAAGTTCTCGCCACCGGCGTATGGCTCGGCCATATTGGTGAAGCGAGCGAAGTGAAGTTGCGCCGTGACGGCAATCGTTCTGGTTGGTCCGTTACGGTGCTTCACTACCATCAGATCTGCTTCACC